>OFHA01000016.1_pt1 | contig 129480 bp, 114 predicted proteins | sample 1521891 | NCBI WGS metagenome assembly OFHA01 (sample SAMEA3504089, study PRJEB24116) | mouse gut metagenome | biome: mouse gut; feature: mouse-associated habitat; material: faeces | place: Denmark | collected 2011
ATGGAAAGAAACTCATATTTATCGTTATCAAATTTATTTTGGCAATCGGTAAAAAAATCTGCCAAAGAAAGCTGTTTGTATGGTATCATGTAGGTACAACTCCTTTCTGGCGGATGGTTGATTGTTACTGGACATCTCAATTTTACCACAAACCAGTGAGGAGTTGTTTTATTTTGTGACAAAAAGAATCCCGTATTTATGCGGGTTCTGGCGTTTCGCAAACGCCTAAAAAAAATACAGAAAGACAGGAGCTTAAGGCAAACATACTGTTCTCAGGCATAGGCTCACAGGAGATCGGAATCAAGGAGGCCGGCTTACCCCGCCTCAAAGTCATGTCAACATCAGAAATTGACAGCTCCGCAGTGCTCACCAACGCTGTCATTCATTACGGGCTCACACAGAAAATGGTGGAAGACTTCAGGGACTATCCGGACACGGACATCATGGTGCGCGAGCTGACGGAAAAGAACATAGGATTCAACCCGAAGACAGGGAAGGCATATGACTGGGCCAGACACAAAAGGCGCGGCATCCTGCATATACGGCGCGTCTGGCTTGCAGTCCATCTGACCCGCAACCTCGGCGACATCAGCAGGATCGAGAAACTGCCATGTGCAGACTTGTGGACTGTGAGCTTCCCGTGCCAGGACATCTCCAACGCCGGGAAGCGGGGAGGGTTCGAAAAAGACTCCGGAACGAAGAACTCTCTCGTGTGGGAGCAGATCCGGCTGCTGAAAAAAGCCGTCAGCGACGGCGAAGCCCCTGCGGTCCTCATGTTCGAGAACGTGAAGGGGCTTGTCCAGAAAAATTTCATAAAAGACTTCCAGATGCTGTGCGGCCGCCTTTCAGAACTCGGATACAATACATATTACAAGGTGCTGAACGCAAAGGACTTCGGGGTTCCGCAGAACAGGGAGCGGGTGTTCGCCTACTGCATCCGGAAGGATGCTGACAACGGAACATACACATTCCCGGAACCGACAGGAATCAGGACATCTCTGGACGACATCCTGGATCCAAAGCATGTTTCCAAGACCAGTACATATTCTAAAGGGGCCGCGAAAGCGGCATCCACGGGGGTGCGGGGCCATGGCAGATAAGATCAGGACAGAAACGGCAGGCGCGGCCGCCGTAAAAAACGCAGGCGCAGACCCCATGTGGAAAAAAGAGCACAGGACAAAGAAAAAAGCCGGGGACACGGCAGAAATACCCGGATACATGCCCATCATCACAAACCGGAAATACCAGCATGCAATGTCATTCATCCCGAACAAATACGCCTGCCTGACGCTCATTCCCGACTGCGGAGGATTAGATTACAAAAACGGCCAGCTGCATTTGAACGGGCTTCCGGAAACATTCGGCGGGATAAGAGATCTGTGCACAAATGACGGCATTGAAAAAATCCCCGTCTTATTACTGATGGAACTGTTCGCAGTCGCCCTTGAAAAATTTTCGCCTTCCCGCCCGGAGTCCCTGGCCGACTGCGGCCGGGCGGCCATTTACTTCCCTGACCTTGCCATGCGGCTGAAAACGAATTTCGGGAAGGGAAATAAGGAGGCGTACCTAAAAAACATGCGTCTGCTCAGGAATATCTACGGGATCATAAACAAAGGGGAAAAAAGCGGCGACATACTTCCGGCACTGGACGCCTTCGAGATGGATGAGGAGAGAAACACGTTCCATTTCAGCAGCCCCTACATTGCGAGGATCATCCGGGAAATACATACCGACAGCATACGGAGGGACGAAAACGGGAACGTGAGATTGAAAAAAAACGGCGGCCCGCAAATGAGGCCGGCCTATTCCTACCTTGCGGACATAAGCATGTGCCATGAAAAAAACAGAAATGCAGCCGAAATCGCAGCCGCCGTGGTGGCGCTGATTGAGCAGGCCGGGAAAAACGTCCCCAACATCAGGGCATCCACCCTGGTGCACAGATGCCCGGCGCTGGAGTCGAGCCTGTATGGAAAACCGTCCAGCAGGGCAAGCCTCTACTTAAAGCGTGCATTCCAAAAAGCATGGGCGCTGCTGCGGGAAAAGACATCCCTGGAAGAGGCATATAAAGGCATAGAGCTGCCTGACCCCGAGAAGCCGGAATTCATCCCGACGTCATCCACGCTCGGCTCAATGGTATTCCATTTTCCCCATAACGGAAAAGCCAGCCGGTCCCGGCCGGATCCGGACTTCCGATAGATGCGCGGCCCCATGCATCCATGCGGAACTTTAGTAGAAGTGTGCCGCATTTTAGTAGAAGTGTGCCGCATTTTAGTAGAAGTGTGCCGGACTTTAGTAGAAGTGTGCCGGACTTTAGTAGAAGTGTGCCGCATTTTAGTAGAAGTGTGCCGGGCGGAACCCCGCATCCCCCATTTCATGCCGCCTCCGGCCTATAATAAAATAAAGTTACGGGAATGGAAAAAAATCAATCTGGCTGCGGACATGCCCAACGGGATTCCACGCAGATGGCTGTTCCACCTTTTTCCCAAAACTACAGAATGATACCATTTTATTAAGGAGGATGTAAGATGCAGACATACAAACCCCCGGCTGCGAATGCCGGACAATTACAGGAACAATGCAGCGCGGCAGGCATCAGGCAGTCCAACATGGCATCATACCTTGACGGGCAGTTCAGGCTGGACGCCGGAAAATTCCGTGACGGCGGCAGGCTGCGCTCAGGATATGACAATCTGGATGCGCTCACAAACCTTTACCCCGGGCTGTACGTAATCGGGGCAATCTCGTCACTCGGCAAGACCACGTTCATGCACCAGATGTGCGACCAGATCGCAGAATCCGGCACGCATGCCCTGTTCTTCAGCCTGGAGCAGTCCACGCTGGATCTGGCTTCAAAAAGCATCTCCCGATGCATTGCCAGAAGGGCTGACGGGGACGGCGGCAGCCAGGAGATCCTGTCATCCCTGCAGATCAGGCAGTCCGATCTGTCGGATCCCAGCATTACGGCAGCCATCCGCAGCTACAGGGCATATGCCGATAAGCTGACAGTCATTGAATGCAGCTTCCGGGCGACCATCAACGACATAGAGAAAACCGTCCATGAATATATCAGGCAGAATCATGTAAAGCCCGTGGTCGTCATTGACTACCTGCAGGTAATCCAGACTCCGGAGGGATCCGGCATGACAGCGAAAGACGCCGTGGACTACCATGTGCGCAGGCTGAAAGCGCTCCAGTCTGACTGCCAGCTCACAATGATCGTGGTCTCATCCATAAACCGCCAGAACTACATGACGTCCATTGACTTTGAAAGCTTTAAGGAGTCCGGCGGCATAGAGTACACGGCAGACGTCGTATGGGGACTGCAGTTTCAGTGCATCCACCACGATATTTTTTCCAGGCAGAACAAAGTCAACGAGAAAAGGGAGATGATCCAGAAAGCCAGGCGGGAGCTTCCCAGAAAGGTTGAGCTTGTCTGCCTGAAAAACCGCTTCGGCATCAGCAGCTACTCCTGCCGGTTTGACTACTACTCAAACTGCGACTGGTTCAAGCCGGACTTTACCAGGATGGGCCTCGGCGCCGTAAATGAAGCCAGTGCAGGCTCCGGCAGATTTACGGACATCCCACCGGAGCTTCAATGCGGGCTTCCATACTAGCGCCAGGGCGCTATGCTGCTTATTAACCAGTACAGAAAGGAGGCAGCTATGCCTATAAACGTTTCAAAAGAACAGATCCGGGCCGCAAGACAGGTAGATCTGTATGAATTTTTAACAAATCGCCATAACGGCAGCTTCATACGGGAAGGCCGCAGCATCCGGCCCAGAAACAACCACAGCATATCCATAAAGGAAGGCTATGCCGGATACATGGATTTCGCGACAAACGAAGGCGGAAATCCCATTGAATTCCTGGTGAATCACATGGGATACAGATTCCCAGATGCAGTGCTGGCCCTGACAGGCGGAACCGGCGCGGCCCGTGCAGAGGCGGCCCAGCCGGACAGGACGGGGAATGTCCCGCCGGAGTTTCCAACGCCTGTGGACGGAGAATACAAAAACCTCTTCGCTTTCCTTAATAAGCGGCGGAGCATCCCTGTGGAAACGATCCGGAGGCTGATCAGCTGGGGGCTCCTGTACCAGGAAAAAAGCCACAACAACATTGTGTTCATCAATTACGAAAGGGACTTTGCGGAACTTCGCGGCACCTACACCTATGTGGAGCCTTTCCACGGCGTCGTCCCAAACTGCAGGCGCGACGGGTTCTGGTACTTCCGTACCTCCAGAAACGCATATATCTGCGAGGCGGCCATCGACGCGGTCAGCCTTTATGAACTGCACAGGATGCAGGGAAACCAGACAGACGCCTATTACTTCAGCATAGCGGGCGCAGCCAAGCAGCCGGCCATTGACAGGCTGAAAAACTCAAAGCTGGAATTAACGCTCGCCGTCGACAACGATGACGCGGGACAGAAGTGCAGGGACCGCAACCCCGGCCTCGCCTGCATCCTTCCGGAGAAAAAGGACTGGAACGAAGACCTGCAGGCGCGGTAGATTCCAAACGGCACGGTTTCCGGCAGCCCGCATTTTTTCTTCATTCCCGTAAGCTTTCCTTTCCAGCATCCGGATTCCAGAACACCGGCCCTGACGGCACGCATGCCGCCGGGGCTTTTTTCACTCCAGACAAAACCTGATTGCCTTTCTGCATACCGGCGGCGCCTTCACCCCTGTCCATCCCCCTGATACAGTTCGATGCACTCGTCAATTACAGCCTCCACGATCCTCACCTGTTTTGCTGTAAGCCTGTCCAGCTTCTCAGAAAGCAGCAGCTTGTCCTTGTCAATGATGTCGCCAGTCAGGAGGTAGTCCGTGCTGACCCCGAGCGCCGCCGCCATCCGCATCAGGTTCTCCGGCCTCATCGCCCTTTTCCCGGATTCCGCATAGGAGACGAACTGAGTCGTCAGCCCGCTCCTCTCCCCGAGCGCCTCCTGCGTCAGGCCGAGCTTTTTCCGCCTCTCCATAATCCTCTGCCCCATTTCTTTCAGATACAGTTCCACATCCATTTTTCCATCCGCCTTTCTTTTGGTTTTTGTGAAATTTTATCAACAATCAGGGCAAAATATAATCGCTGACTGTTGACAAACATCATCAAAAAGCTAATATTTATGGCATGCATCTTCCACTGGAACATCCCCGTGAGGCGGCGGCATTTTTGCAAGAGCCGGCATACGCAGCCAGGCTGTATGCTTAATGCACCAAATAAAAAGGAGGCTAATGAAATGTCAGAAAAAAACTTCAAGCCGGCGCAGACGCAGACATACCGCTTCGAATTCGGGAGCGACGGGGAGATCCGCACGGTTTCTTTCAAAGGAAGGCTCCCGGAGGAGGAGGCCGACAAGGTTCTGGAAGCGGCGGGAAGGCGCGCCTATAAGGACGCAGGCGCGGCCATCCGCTCCTATTTAGAACGGCAGGGGCTGGAATACTCCGGCTTCGAGTCCAGGGAGGCCGTCTTAAAGCACGGGGAAATCATGGAATGGGCGGACGCCCTGCTTCATTCAGGCGCCTGCAGGGCGATTGGCGCGCGCGCAGGCAATGCGGACCGCTATTACGCAGTCATGGACCATCAGGAATGGATCCGGGAAGGCTGCTGCGAAGGATGCTGTTACGCCGTGAAAAGGAGCGTACTGCACAGCCCTCTCAAGGCATGGAGCCGGCATCATGTCATCGGGCAGACGTTTCTGCTCGATGAATCAGAGGATAAAGGCAGGGGCTTTTTTGCAGTCCGGCGCAAGGACGGACTACTTCCATTCCGCTGCCTCTGCCTTTCAAACGGCATCCCCGTCCTGCCGGCATTCGGCTGCTTGGACATGGTGGGGCTTTTGAGGAATATTGAAAGCATCCATACTGTGGAACAGGAAAAAAACACCGCCATAAAGTAACCTGAAAAGACTGCCTGGCAGGCGGCGCGCGCTTCTGCCAGGCAGTCTTTCCACATCAGCGGCGGCTGCGCATCCCCGCTTTCACAGCGCCGCATAAGCATTCCCTTTCAATCCATTCCCCCCTCTTCGCCGGCTCCTTTCAGAAGGCCTAACGAGGCCAGCATTCCAACCGCGTCCCTGATCCCGGCCATATATGAGATGTCGGCGTACCTGTGGCTTCCAATCCGGATGCTGTCCAGATAACTGTCGACGGCCGCCTTCTGCCCTTCCGTCAGCCCAGGCTCAAAAACCGCCGTTCCGCAGCTTCCTCCCTCCTGCCGTCTTCCCTGTAAACCCTGTCTGCAGCTGCGAGCCGGTCACGGCTCCGGTCCATCAGCTGCCCCATGCCCCTTTCCATCAGCTCCTCAATAAATTTATCCATCTCTCCTCCTTCCTTCAAAATCCCCTCCCGGAAACCCTTCATGCAAAGCCGCATAAATCACAGCGGCCCCGCATCTGCAAACGGGAATACAATATATTTCGCCCTGGCTTTGATATTTTCCAGCGGGACGTACTTTTCCTTCCAAAAACGGCTGTCATAGGAATGGTTCCGGTTGTCGCCAAGGAAGAAATAACAGCCTTCCGGCACATTGTAAACACCGTCCCCAATCCTGTTCTGCGGACCCTTCCCAAAGGAGCCGTCAAGCTCGGCGCCGTCTGCATACACTTTTCCGTCCCTCACCTCAACCGTCTCGCCGGGCAGGCCGATCAGCCTCTTGACATAGGTTTCATCCGGGCAGTCAGGCGGCGTGAAGATCAGGACGTCATACCGCTCCAGATTCTCCGCCCCTACATCAAATCTTGTTGAAACCAGGAAGCTTCCCAGCCTTATCGTATTCTCCATGCTCCCGGACGGAACAAAGCTCAGCATCAGCGCCGCTTTAAATACAACAGACAGCAATGCCGTAACAGCGAAATAAACGGCCATGCCCCTCTTCGCCCTTCCTTTCAAAAAATCCCCTCCTTTTCTTTTTTCTTCCCATATCATAACGCGCTGCAGGCAGGGCGCGTTCCAGCGTAAAAGGCAGGCGTTTTTTAGCACAGCCCGCCTGCGGAAGAAGTGGTTGCGGAATTTTATCTCCTGAAATCATGGCAGGGCATCCCTGCACAAAGCTTCAAAAACCCCTGGCAGAATCCCTGCCAGGGGCCTTATTATGAGATATGTAAATCTCTCTCATTCTCATTGCACATTTAACTGCACTTTTATCGCCCGGTCCACCCTCGTCTGGTATACGGTCGCCCTGATGCTTCCCATCCGCTTTCCAAGCCTGCTTTTATTCAGGGGCATGATCTGCTCCGCCAGGGCAATGCTTGGCTTAACCAGTCCGCACTCCTTAATAAGCACATGCGTCGGCAGCGGATTCTTGCGCAGCCTGCTTGTGAGCGGGACAATCGTTATAACCGGGCTGTGCTCATTGCATTTGTCGTTGCTGATGACCAGGATAGGCCGGACTCCTTCCTGAAGGCTTCCGCCAGCCTCGTCCGCGCGCAGCCTCGCCATGTAAATGTCCCCTCTTTTACATACCGTCATTTTCCGCCCTCCTGTCTTAAATTTTTGAATCCATATACCATATGGTTTTTTTAGGGAAAGGAATTTCAAAAGAGCCTCCGGCCCGTCTCCCGCAGCCCCTCCCTTTCCTGTTCCCTGCAGATATTTTACGCCGCGCCGGCAGACGCAGTTTTTTGCAGGCATGGAATGCGGGGAGCGCGGCGGCCGCATCAAAAAACGGGCAGTTCCAGAACAAAATATCATATTTATGATGCAGGCGGCCTGAATTATCCCCCACAGGCCCCTGCAGTTTAAAAGGGCCTGCGGCATCAGATACCGCAGGCCCTCCTTCATTAGGAAATCCGCCAGCCGCTTTTTAATTCCCATCAAATGCGGCTGCTTCGTTCTTACGGACCGATTTGTATGTGATGCCGACCGCGTCGCAGATATTATACAGCTTCATCTGTATGCTGCTCCCGTTCAGCTTTTTCCATGCCGCTCCTTTTTGGTACATAAAGACAAATTCCAGATCTTCCGGATGCAGCTTCAAGGCCCTCCGCACAATTTCCTCCCTGCTCCACCTTTGATTTGTTTTTTTGTAAGACCCTTCCGTTTCATTCACAGCCTCTCCAATCCGGCAGTCTTCCCGCCTCAGGTTAATGATTTCCTGCGGCGTAATGCCTCCGTCAAACCACAGGGCCACAGCCAGGGCCTTCACGTCACTGCTGTGCCCATAAATCCACTCCATGACCAGTTCCCTTTCCTTATCCGAATACGGGCACCGGATTTTCTTTATCCCCATTCCGGGTTCTTCCATTACGGCTGCAGGTTTTCCGCCTGCCTCCTCTGGAATGCCGTCAGGACGGCCCCCTTCTTTTTCAGTCAGGCCGCAGCCGCTCAACATCTGCATCATCTGCCGGAACATGGCAATGTTTGTTTCATTCATAATTGAATCCCCCTTTTGTTTATTTGATTTCAATATGATATTTTTGCTCCATGAAAGAAAAAGCTATCCCAAGGATGGCTTTTTTTCATTCCGGCGCAGGTTTCCCCTCCTCCCGCCGGCATTCTGCATCGCCTTTACCCGGCAATTCCTTCCCAGTCCCTTCATTCTTCTCCAAACCGCATTCCGGAAGCCGCATGGTATGATGTTTCCAAAAGCATACTTTTACAGACAGCCCGCAGATGCAGTGGAACCTGTTGCCAAAACACCTTGTGCAGGGTTTAGAAATATTTGCAAAAGCGGGGGATTTTTAAAAAGGGGAGGAGGAAGATCTTTATCAGACAGTGGAGGAATTTGCATATGTCCAATATAGCCATGCCCTTCCACATAGTTTTAACGGATACCGAACTCCCTATCAGGCACGCATAGCATCGTAAGAAGCGACGGTGTTATTTCATAATAAAAAGTAAATTTTTTAGCCGTAAGTGTTACAAAAATGCTCCATAAGACAGGGAGTTATACACATTGCCCACAATGCAGGACGACTACGGCATCCCACCTTTTCCCTCTGTCCTTTTTATATAAAAAAGAAATTCTTGCAGACAAGACCATTTTCAGATAAGATAATATAAAATCTGCAAAAAATAGGAGCGCCGAAGCACCCCTATCTCCTAAACACTTTTACAAAATTCGCAGTGTTGATTTATAATCATCTTAGAACCCGAAGTATATTGGAACGTCTGACGGTTGTACAATCGGAAACTTATAATGCGTTAAAAATCAACGGATTAAAGGCTATCCCCTATTGCAGTAGAGGATAGCCTTTTCCGTTACTTGCGGTTGTTTCTGTTGCCTAAGCACATGGCGCTCACGTCCTTTCTCCATTTATCGTCCACTGGAATACTATACTCATTTTTTATAATATCTAACTCTTCATCAACGGATAAGCCCATTGACAAAACCGCACTCAGCAGACGATGCAGTTCATACCTGTCATCATGCTCCATAAGCTCATCTGATATACCTATCAAAACAATATTCAGAAGATCAATCCTGCCTTTTACCTGCCCTGAATTTTATCACTTCATAAGCCTTACATGCCTTTATTTTCCTATGCCTGCTGTATGCCTCTAATTTTTTGTGTACTTATAACTGATCCATGTACCTTTACGCTGTTATTATTGATAGGAAACTGTTTATTACTTACCTATGCCAATTTCATAACTCTGGCTTCAATTTGCCTTAATTCGTCAAGTGATAATGCAGGAACACAGCCCGCTATTTCTTCAAGTGTCATTTTCCCTTTCTTAATCATTCTTTCTACAGTTTTTCTTTCCGTTTCCTTCGCTGTATTATCCTCAATATCCTTTGCATAAGCCTTCAAAATCTGCTCATCGTCAAATAATGTCATCATAATGTCCACAACCTCCTGTTCCCTGTTTTCAAGATATTCTTTTAGCACGTTTCTGTCCTTACAAATAAGAATGGATTCTAATATTGCTTTTTTCATTCTGCCATATAGTTTTCAACTGCTCATTGCAATCCTTAACAAAACAACATATAGTTGTTTTTATGGCCATATTCTATTATGTGGGAAGACTGTTTTCAATCAGAACAAATACATACTGCAAGCGCCAAGCCTTTCCAGTTCTGTATATAAATTATGAGCGAATTAACATCGGCAATTTTCTTAACATCTGGCATTCCTTGTTAGAATAGTGATTAATTGTTTCAACCGTCCAAAACTGCTTTAAATTTTCTTTCTGCCACTATCATGTTCCTTGCCATCTTAAAAATCAAATGTTCTTTCCAGCCCTAAACGGATTACTTCCGTATTTCTATTTTCCCACATAATCCATATTGACTCTTGCTGCAGGCTCTCCCTTTTCTTTCCTCGATGGCTGTAATAATCATCTTCAAGTTCTACCTTAATTTTACAAACTAAAACTCGTGCGCTGTGCCCTATGACTTCCTTCAGGTATTTTTTATCAACAGTAACCACACAGCCATCTGTACCCTTTTTATCATACCCATACTCGGATTCTGGCTCACACCATTTATAAAATCTAAACGGATCCATATCGCCTCCGACAACCCGGAAACTCTTAAGTGGCATCTCATCAATATCCGAAAAAGCATCTGGCGACAGCCCGGAAACATTATTCCGCCAGTCCATGTTCCCTTTTGCCAAAGGATCGTGTTGGTCAGATGCATATCCTGAAAAACTATATTTATTTACACACGTTTCATATACATAATAAGCCTTTTTTTCATAATATCCTTCTTCTTTACGATAAAGAAAATCATATATTGCATCTGAATTCTTTTTCAGCTCTGATATAAAATTATAAAGATTGCATTTGTCAACCAGAACGCTCGTGAGCGCGACACTTTTCCTGCACCCATGTTCCAAACCGGAATAATCCAAATCCAATATAATCTGCTCACAATCCGTCATCAATTTCTCAACAAAATCTTCAGGTATTTTATAACCTTCATCACTCCTATCAACAGTTAAAAATTCAGAATCCCATATAAGCGACAACAATGGAGGATATGCAGACAACTCATATCTCCATACATTCTCTTTTCCCGGCAAATATGTATCGAGCCATTTTCCATATCGGCTTTTTCCATCTTCCGCCGCGACCGGATTTTTCTTCCGCAAATAATCCGCCGCATAAAACATTGCATGCCATTCTGCATATTTTCTTAAAGTTTCATAAGAAGGGATGCAACCATGGTCATTTGATCCTCTTCCATGATATTGCTGATGATAATACTTCTTTTGCCATTCAATTGCCAGTTCTTCCGTAATGCCAAAATATTCTTTAATATAAAAATCGCACAATTGGGCAACATCACCTTGCGTACACCCAAAAAGTTCAGCAACATTATCATACCAATACGGAAGCGTATCCATTCTGCTGAAATGAAAATGCAGTTTCATGCCACCGCCATTCTCTCTTTCATAAACTGGAAGTTCCCTAATAACACCTTTCATACAACATTCACACATTTCCAATTTGCCAGTATTGGAGACTTCGCAGACCTCTTTCAATTTTTGACAAATTTTTAATGCTATATGGCGTCCTAATGCATGCTGGACAGAATCATTACATGCAATTTCTTCGTAAAAGGAATAAAAACCTCTTAATATCTCAGGCATACGATCCGCCAGATATAATGAAGCTTCCAAAAAGCTTATCTGCGCAGATTCCAAAAAGAAAAAATTTCCCTGTTCCGTATAACAGCCGGACGCTTCGCAATCTTTGCCCTTATATAATTTCAAAAAGTAAGGAAAAAAAACATATTCATCAAATTCCAGATAACGCCACAAAGCATGCTGCGCAAGCGCCCGATTCTTTTTATCCGGGTGTCCAAACAATCTCCATAGAAACATTGAAATGTAGTGATCATATCCTATATTGGCATTGTCATCCTTTTGAAGATCGGCATAACAAATGGCGTCACCATACGCTGCACAGCGCTTTTCCCATTCAATCCCTACGCTCCAATCCAAAAGTTCCAGCGCCTCATTATCACTCAAAGCATTTGACAAAAAGCAGGATGCCTGAACAAGTTCCTCTGCCCTGAAAGGCTGAAAATTGCCCAGATAACACAATAAGAAATCAAATAATTCTTTATCAGAAAATTTAAAAATCCTGTTTAACTGCTCATATATAGAATCCTCCCAGTAGTAATTCAGCATTTTATCTGCAAATCTCATAAAATACTTCTTTTTTATTTTTACATCTGCACGCCAGCAACTCACTTCTTGCTTATAAGCTATTTTTTCCACAAATTCAGCGACACAATTTATCTGATCTATACTGTATCTTCCCTTTCCGTCCGCTATAGAAGACAGCGCTTCTTCTAATTTTATTACATATTCCCCTTCCTTTAACGACATACGCTCGTCCCAAAATGCCTTATCTTTATCTTCCTCGCTTATTTTTTCACTTTGGCCAGACTTAAGAGTTTCCCCTTTCTTATCCTGCTTTTGAAAGAAATCATACATCTCCATAATTTCATGTACATCCAATTCCGGATCTTGGGCTGATTGATCGATATGTCTTACAAATTCATAAACAAGCCTTTTTTTATCATACATTGGAACATGAAATAAAATATCATTCAATATCAATTTCCGTACTTTTCTTTTATGGAAAATTGTCTCTCTGTCCAATCCCTTTAACATGGATTTCATCAATTCAAAGTATTCTTCCGGCCTTGCCGGTAACAATATAATGGACAATGCCGCTGCCTGCCATACTTCCAGAACCTTCTCTTCCAAAAAGCTGTCCAAAACAATCGGAAGCGTATCCTCAATCGCAAGCCCGTCATTTTGATTCCTGTCATCCATGCGGCAAATAGCGCTCCATATTCCTTTTTTACCAAGAATTGTAACGGCAGAAATAGCATCTTTATATGGGAAATTTTTCGTATCTGTCATTTTTCGCAGATAATTTTCACTGATATTTGCTAATTTATATGCTATTAATTCTTGATTTTTTTCATCTCCATGTAACTTTTTTGCAAGTTTTTGAAAGAAACATATTTTTTGATATGAATAACTGTCTGCTTCACGCGTACATGCCACAGCTTTTCCAAAATAGTCTTTTCCACATATGAAATCTGCCCTTAATGCCGCCTTCGCAAACAGCAGATAAGTATCTGCCATGCTTTCTGCACTTTCTGGCGCATCCAACAGCATTTTATCCACTTTGGCCAGCAAGGAATAAAATTCATTTTGTGCTTTTGAGTATATGGACAAGAGAACAATCGCTTTTTTATAAAAATCCATTGTCCAGCAACCCAAACCAAACAGCTGCTGAATCCACTCATGTATCCGCATATCCGTAATTTTTTTTGACAAGCATATCCCTTCTAGGATAATAAAACCTGCAATCTCATAAATACGCTGATTTTCAAAATCCATAGTCACGCGATACCCATATCGATCCATCTTTTGGAAAACATTATTTATTTCTCTATGCAATTCATCTGATTCAAAATACAGGCATTTTATCCGAAAATCATAACATAGCCCAATAAGTTTAAAATTGTCTAATCTGTAACTTAAGTCCTGATCTGTTTCCCTGCTCTTCTCCTGTATCTTATAAAAAAGACTTACATCCAGCTTTTTACCTTCACAGGCACACTTCAAAGCATGAAACCTGAAACACAATGCAGCCTCTCTTTTTTCAGTTTCATCATAAAATGACATACGAGAATCTATCATAGGATATTTCTCGAGCTTCTCTATCCATTTTCCAACTTTCTTTTTTCCATCAGAATCATACATCTTATATTCAAAATATGTAATCACATTCCCAAAAGAAAATCTGCTTAACGGAATCATTTGCATTCTGTCAAATGCTTTTTCTATTTTAATAGTAAGCATTTCCGGAAGGCGCAAATCCTCTGATATATATGCACAGCCAATTGCCAAAAACTCCGGATAAGACCAATGTCCTTTCAGAAGATGATTGATCTCATCCTTTCTCCCCCGTACCAGCATTCTTCGATAAAAAGAAAAAACATAAGGCACTGACGCTTTCTTAGGTTTCCATGCCGTTAATAACCAATGGACTTGGTCAAATTTCCCCAAATATACAGATGCCTCCGCCACCCTGACAATATTCTCCGTGCGATCCGGTCTGTCTATTACAAATTGTTCCTGCTCCGATTTGTAAAATGCGTACATCTTGTTTTCATATAATTTGATATATTCCAGAGCTTTTCCTTTATCCTTCAGCGCATATACAGACAAAAAAGCTTTTTTACCTAATCCATCAAAACTATTATCATATTTTTCCAACATTTGACGGACTGACATTTCATCACAGAATTCAGCTATTTCCTCTGGTGCATGATATAGTATCTGTGACAGTATATCCTCACCTGCATAATAATCAATTTCTCTATATACCAGTTTGCATGCAGTCAGCCTGTTTTTTTCCTCTCTCAATTCCCGCCTGCCCAGCGCTATCCGAATCCTCTGCAGAATAATCTTTCCAACTTGGGTTACTCCAACAGCAGCGCCGTCTGCCTCTTCATCCAGTGCAATTTCTACCAGCCTTTCAATCTGGTCTGCCTGGTTAAAAAAAATGTGCGCATATCTCATACAATATGCATCTGTATTCCTTTTATCATATATATAATCTGCAACTTTTGACATATAACACTCTTTTTTATCAAAATGAAGACGAAGGTATTCTTCAAAATCTTCATCCCGAAATGAAATCCTGTTATTTTCAATATAAAACCCTAAATGGCACTCTACGCTCAAACTCTGCAAAGCATCATTAGAAACCTGGCAAAGTTCGCATATCATGTCACAGGGAATCGGTCTTAACAAAAAGGATAACACATAAAAAAGAAAGTCAATGTCAAACATGCCAGCATATTGTTTCTTTATAGACTGTATAAATCCGTCAAAAATATCCTCAAGGCATTTTCCGTTTGGCCTGACAAAATCAAGCGCCTCCCCTAAGGATTCCACTGACGACAATAAATAATTTTGCAGACGCGGATTTCCTTTTGTAAGTTTATGCAGCTCCTCGCATAACCGATCTTCCGCATCAGCAAATTTTCCTTTTATATAGCTGACACTATTTTCTTTTTCAAATAAAGGAATGGGCAGCTTATCCGCCTTTTCAATGTACGGCAGTTGTTCCATACGTTCTGTTCTTGCGGTAACAATAATTTTTACATTTTGGGGAAAATCCAATTCTAGCAACGCTTTCAAAAAACAAACATTGCCCATCATATTTGCTGCATGTACGCTATTATCTGCCGCATCAATAATAATTGCCACAATTGCCTCTGGATTTCTATCCTTTATAATTGCCGCAGCCTTTTCTATTCTGTCTTTTATAGCTCCCCACCAGTTATAATCCAAACTCGGCGTTCCAAGCAAAAGTTCTGTTCCACATTCCAAAGCAAGCATATTACAAATCTGCCGAATCGCCAGTTCTTTTGTATGTCTTGGCTGATCTGGCTGTAAAAAAACACCACCGCCATAACAGTCATATATTACAACCGCAGAATCTTCCGGCAAGCGCTTATTCAGATTATTTACGAAAGTAGTCTTACCTGCCCCCGCTGTAGCATGGAGGCAGATCCATTTTTTCCTGCATTTCACCAGTTTTTCTGCAAGCTGCTTTTCTCCTCCTTTTTCAACATATTTTTCTGTAAGCGGCTGGAATCTGGCTGGCGCAGGAAACATCCTATGCTCCTCCGTACATAAGATATTTTTTATCCAAATATCATCAATACAAGTATCCTTTCCTTCCGGCAGCATACATCTTTGAATCGCATCTTTCAGATACGTATATGCGCCTCTTGGATTATCATATCCCCATATTCCTAACTTCTGGATTATTTCTACTTCATGAATTTGACGCACATTTGTTCCACAATCCTCAAAATTCAATACTTTTAAAAATGAAATAAACAGATTAGATGACAGCCCGGAAATTTTATATATTCTTTCAATTATTTTGCATTCTCCTGTATCTAATTTTTTTAATAGAAAAGCAGTTTTTTTATAATGATATTTCTCTAATATAGATTTACTGTCTTTAAAACATTTTTTCAAATTCTCCGACAATTTTTGATTGCTTACCAGCTTAAGTGTGATTTTATCCGAAACATCTCCATAAGATTTCGCATAACCCGCATAGGTGTCTGCCATTCTTCGGATGACAGAATTTGTTTTTTCTTTGTCCGATGATGTACATAATCTCGTTAGATCCCAATCTTTCTCAGGCAGGTAAGCGCTGTATTTTAGCTGCGTAAACACCACTTTATTGGAATGAAAGAAATCTTTTCCTCCATAATATTCCGTCATATCAATAGAATATAATTTTGATTCATCCTGAATCTTTGCAGCATCTTCTGGCGCTGGCCCTTCTACTGTCACAGCAGACAGTTCGCTCCCTAATTCCAGCATACGAATCATCTTTTTCCCAGCCCATATAAGATGAAAATCGTCTCCTGCATTTGATGCAATTGCCCCTTCATGCCCCATATACATACCTCCAGACTGTTCGTTAATAATTTTAATCAAAGTTAAAAATGTTTCTGTTTCTTGCTCGAATTTTTATCCGATATTTCCTTTTGAAGCATCCCTTCTCACAGCATCTTATTCACTACCTGTTCATCTTGAGTTAGATAGTTTTTATTCTTTTCCTGTTGCTCCTTCCACTTCTTAAATTCCAGAAATTCCCGGTAATCCTGATCGCCGATTTCAATGGAATGCTTCGGTTTGGCGTCATCAATAAACAGTTTGCCGGGCGTTTGGATTTGCGCCATCGCTTCAATATTTTCATGCGTATAAACCGTTTCCCCTACCCGCTGCTGATGGCCGGCCATCATGGATACCACAAGTGAATTGTTTTCACTCGCCGTATTGGCGTATGTGATAAACGTATGGCGGAGGCCATGCAGGCATAAGCCTTTGATGCCGTTTTTCCCCTGCCGCACCCCTCTGTCAATATCTAAGAAATTGCACAATGTTTTAAAGCCGGCTTCCATTGTTGAATTGCTTCTCGCTCTATATGGTTTTCTAAATACCGGATACAACAGGTCGTCTTTGTTCTCCCCGCAATGCGTCGCTGTTCTTTGCTGCATGTCAACGACGCACTCTTTTGCAATGTCAGACAAATAAACAATCCTCTGTTTTTTATTTTTCGGAACCTTAAGATACCCTTCTATCTTTCCACCGTCTTCATCTGCAAACCGCCGCCCGACTGCCCTTTTGACTGTTATGATGCTTTTCTCAAAATCAATGTCGGAATTTTGCAATGCTGCAAATTCCTGCGCTCTCAACCCTGTTTCCAAAAGAAATACAGCGACAACATCATACTGGCTGTTATGCAGATGGCTTTTCCACTCATTATAAAACTTTATAATGTCCTCTCTTGAAAAAATCTCCTTCCTCTGATCCTCCGTTTCCTGCCTTTCCCTGTTGTACTCATCAATCACTTCTTTTTTGGGCATTGCCTGGGACGCATAATCCTCCGGTATCAGGGAACGGTTCACTAAATCCCTGCACAGCCTCCGGCATAGCTGGATTGGGAGGGAGCACGTCTTTTTGCTGTATTTCTGGCAGATTTCATCATAATAGTCCTGAAAAGCCTTTACAGACAAGTTGTGTAATTGAAATTTTGAAATTCTATATGGATGGAAATATCGCTCCATGCTTTTGTAATAGGAATAATAGCCACTGTCTGTAATTGTCCCTTTGACTTTATTTTCCATAAATTCCTTCATATATTCCCCAAATAATTTGCTTTTCTTGAAATTTATGTCATTTCCGCTGTTCCTGTATTCCCTCTCCCATGCCTGCATCGCCATGACAGCCGCTGCGCGCGCTTCTTTTTCTGTTGCCCCTCTCCTCATAAACCTTTTCGGTTTCATCGTCTTGGGATTGATTAAGTTAGACTGTATCACGCATTCATACTTCCCCTGCGCTATTTTCCTGCAAGATCCCTCTCCGTTTCCTTTCCTCGTCTTCAATAATGCCGTCCCTCCAATTATGATACTTGTATGATAGTTCCCATAAAATCACACATATGATAGTTTCTGATTTATGATAGTTCTCCTAATCTGTGAATTCTGATATTATGATATATATTTATGATAGTTAAGTCAATCCCAAAGACATTAAAAAAGGGTATCAAAGGAATTCATTTCCCTTGATACCCTTATTTTACCGCATTTTCTAACTATCAGATTTTTGTCAAAAACTCATTATTTATAATTCACAATTTTGCCAAAATCCGGTTTCAAAGAAGCGCCGCCAACAAGCCCGCCGTCAATATCCGGTTTAGAGAATAATTCTGCCGCATTTCCTGCATTGACAGAACCGCCGTACTGGATACGGATTGCTTCTGCCGTCGCATCATCGTATACTTCTTTGATGCAATTACGGATTGCCGCGCAGACTTCTTCCGCCTGATCGCTGGTAGCCGTTTCGCCTGTCCCGATCGCCCAGATTGGCTCATATGCAATTACGGCTGTTTTCGCCTGATCTGCCGTAACGTTCTGGAATGCAATTTTAATCTGCATACGAATCCAGTCAATGTAAATGCCCTGTTTCCTCTGCGTCAAAGTCTCTCCGCAGCATACAATCGGCGTAATGCCGTGTTCAAACGCTTTTAAGACTTTTTTATTTACAGTTTCATCTGTCTCAGCAAAATACTCCCGTCTCTCAGAATGTCCGATAATCACATATTTCACGCCAGCGTCTGTCAGCATAGCCGGAGAAATTTCCCCCGTGTATGCGCCGCTTTCTTCAAAATACATATTTTCAGCGCCAATCTGGATATTTGTGCCTTCTGCAGCTTCCATTGCCGGAATAATGTCAATCGCAGGCACGCAGAATACAACGTCTGCTTCGTCATTTGCAACAAGCGGAGCCAATTCTTTCACTAATGCTTTTGCTTCGCTTGGCGTTTTATTCATTTTCCAGTTTCCTGCAATAATTTTCTTTCTTGCCATCTTACTTTATTCTCCTTTTCTCTCTGCAACAAAGCGAATCCCATGCCGCCTCCCTAATAGGCGCCATGCCCGCTTGTTCTTTGAAACTATTTTTCATTCCGTTTCCAAAAACTATCGCTTTTGCCTGTAAACGTCTTAACGATCGTTTGCAGCCGCTACGCCCGGCAGTTCTTTTCCTTCTAAAAATTCCAAAGATGCGCCGCCGCCTGTGGAAATATGGCTCATCTTATCGCCAAATCCCAACTGATTGACTGCCGCTGCGGAATCCCCGCCGCCAATAATGGTTGTCGCATCGGTTTCCGCCAATGCTTTTGCCACTGCAATCGTTCCTTTTGCAAGAACCGGATTTTCAAATACGCCCATCGGTCCGTTCCATACAACGGTCTTTGCGGATTTTACTGCATCTGCATACATTTCCGCTGTTTTTGGCCCAATGTCACAGCCCTCTTTGTCCGCCGGCATATTTTCCACTGGGTAAGTTTCCACTTCAATTTCCGCATCAATCGGGTTCGGGAAAGCTGCCACGGTTACAGAATCCACTGGAAGCAACAGCTTTTTGCCAAGTTTTTCCGCTTTTGCAATCATTTCCTTACAGTAGTCAATCTTGCTGTCGTCCACTAAAGAATTTCCGATTTCATATCCCTGCGCTTTTAAGAACGTGTACGCCATGCCGCCGCCGATAATTAAAGTGTCGCATTTCTCTAACAAATTCGAAATTACATTTAATTTATCCGCAACTTTCGCTCCGCCTAAGATAGCTACGAACGGCCTTACCGGATTTTCCACAGCGTTTCCAAGGAAATCAATTTCTTTCTGCATTAAGTATCCGACCACTGCAGTTTCTGCCAATTCCGCAACGCCGACATTTGAGCAATGCGCCCTGTGGGCGGTTCCAAATGCGTCATTTACAAAAACATCGCATAAAGAAGCAAGTTCTTTGGAGAATGCTTCGCCATTCTTCGTTTCTTCGATTCTGTAACGTGTGTTTTCCAAAAGGATTACTTCGCCGTCTTTCATTGCTTCCACTGCCGCTTTCGCATTCGGGCCAACCACTTCCGGATCTGCCGCAAATTTTACTTCCTGCCCTAACAATTCGGTCAGCCTTGCAGCTACCGGAGCCAAGGACAATTCCGGTTTCGGCTCTCCTTTCGGCTTTCCTAAATGGGAGCAGAGAATTACTTTTCCGCCGTCCGCAATTAATTTTTTAATCGTTGGAAGCGCTGCCACCAGACGGTTTTCATCTGTGATTTTGCCTTCTTTTAAAGGCACATTGAAATCGCATCTGCAAAGTACGCGTTTCCCTGCTACGCTAATATCATCTACTGATTTTTTATTTAATGACATGGGTGATTTCCTCCTTAATATTCGAATAGAAATAGAAACAAGGATCCGGCCCAAATTGACCGGACCCTTGTTGAGTCTTTGCTGTAAATATACGGCTGTGTTTCGCAAACAAAGCCTGCGGCCCACTTCGCTTTTCCACCTACAGTGAGTCTTTCACACGTCCAAAACAGCCTGTCTTTTCAAAAAGCAGTCTGCCATGCGTGTTTTGCCATAAATTCAATTATGCTAACTCTGAAAAGTATTTGATTGTACGAACCATCTGTGATGTATAGCTGTTCTCATTGTCATACCATGAAACAACCTGAACTTCATACTGGTCATCAGATACTTTGCTTACCATTGTCTGAGTTGCATCGAATAAGGAACCGAATTTCATTCCAACAATGTCGGAAGATACGATTTCATCTTCGTTGTATCCGAAAGATTCGTTTGCGGCTGCTTTCATCGCTGCGTTGATGCCTTCTACAGTAACGTCAGCTTTGTTTACAACTGCGGTTAAGATTGTGGTAGATCCTGTCGGAGTCGGAACACGCTGCGCGGAACCGATTAATTTCCCATTTAACTCAGGAATAACAAGCCCGATCGCTTTTGCTGCGCCTGTGCTGTTTGGAACGATATTCACTGCAGCCGCGCGGGAACGTCTCAGATCGCCTTTTCTCTGCGGTCCGTCAAGAGTCATCTGATCGCCTGTGTAAGCATGGATTGTTACCATGATTCCAGACTGGATTGGCGCATATTTATTTAATGCATCTGCCATAGGAGCCAAGCAGTTTGTAGTGCAGGAAGCTGCAGAAATAATTGTGTCTTCTGCTTTTAACGTCTCGTGGTTGGTATTGAATACAACGGTAGGAAGATCGCTTCCTGCCGGAGCTGAAATAACAACTTTACGAGCGCCTGCGTTGATATGAGCCTGCGCTTTCTCTTTGCTTGTATAGAATCCAGAGCATTCTAATACAACGTCTACTTTTAACTCGCCCCAAGGACAGTTGTTTGCATCCGGGAATGCGTAGATTTTGATTTCCTGTCCATCAACAGTAATGGAATCTTCTCCAGCAGTTACTTTGTCTGCTAATTCATATTTGCCCTGAGAAGAATCATATTTTAACAAGTGCGCCAACATCTTCGGGCTTGTTAAATCGTTGATTGCCACTACTTCATATCCTTCTGCGCCAAACATCTGTCTGAATGCCAGACGGCCAATACGGCCAAATCCATTGATTGCTACTCTTACTGCCATGTCTTTATTCCTCCTAGAAATATTAAAATTTTTGGGATGATCACCCAACCTGTTTCTATTTTAACCAATTTATTCTAAAAAAACAAGTCTTTCCCTTACAGTTTGTAAAAATTTTATCCTATATTTGGATTTCTGCCGTAACAGGTGGACGGCATATGGGTTTTATGGTATACTTTCCGAAATATAATAAGGAGGGCTGCCATGTTTACGCCAAAAATAATTGCTTTGGATTTAGATGGGACTTTATTTTCACGCGACGGAGAAGTTACGCCATTTACAAAAGAGCAAATCCGGCTTGCAAAAGCCGCAGGAATTGCCGTTGTAATTTCAAGCGGAAGGCCGTTTTCCGGACTGCCGTTTGATGTGGCTAAGGAACTTGGGATTTCCTATGCGATCACGGCAAATGGAGCCGGCGTTTACCGGATTTCTGATAAACGATGCCTGCATGAAGATGGGTTTGAAACAGAGCCTGCCGCAAAACTCTGCCGGGATCTGCGTCAATGGCATTTGCATCTGGATGCGTTTATCCATGGGGACGCTTACACGCAGAATGCTTCATTTGACATTATCCGCCATTCCATTTTACCGGAATCCGTGAAAAATTATGTATTAACCACCAGAAACCAAGTCCCTGACCTTGCCGCCTTTTTAACCGGACATCATCTTACTTTACAAAAACTGTCTTTGACGTTTGAGCCGGAAACGGACGGGACGTTTATTGACAGAGAAGAAACGAAAGAATTTTTGTTAAGCCAGCCACACTTAAACGTGGTCTGCGGAGGATACCATAATCTGGAGTGCACAAAGGCAGGCGTGACAAAAGGGACAGGGCTTCAATTTCTCTGCGATTACCTAAAGATTCCGATCGGACAGTCCATGGCTTGTGGGGACAGCGAAAATGATTTGGATATTTTAAAAGCCGCCGGATATTCCGTAGCAATGGAAAATGCGGAAGAAGAAATTAAGTCGGTTTGTGATTTTGTAACGGCGGACTGTGATCATGACGGCGTCGGCCGCGTCATTGCCGGATTTTTAAAATAAAGCAAAAAGGAGTTACTATGTACTGGGACACACATATGCACTGTAAATTTTCCGGCGACAGCGAGGCAGAGCCGGAAGACATGATTTTAGCCGCCATTGATAAAGGGCTTACCGGAATTTGCTTTACGGATCATATTGATTATGATTATCCCGGGCCTGTCTCATTTCAATTTGACCCCGATGCGTATTTTAGGGTTTTAGGCAAATTATCGGAAACATACCAAGAAAAACTTTCCATTCACATTGGCGTAGAACTTGGGCTGCAGCCGCATCTGAAACAAACATATGAAGATTTCCTTACAAAAGGCTGTTTCGACCAAGTGATCGCTTCTTCGCATGTCGTTCATCGGTTTGACCCCTATTATCCTGAATTTTATCAGGGAAAAACAGAAGAAGAAGCGTATATGGAGTATTTTGAATCAATTTTAGAAAATATTTCAATTTTTGAGGATTTTGACGTATACGGCCATATTGATTATGTCGTGCGGTATGGCCCAAATAAAAACGCCTGTTATTCCTATGAAAAATACCATGCGATCCTTGATGAAATTCTAAAGGCTTTAATCGCAAAAGGCAAGGGAATTGAGCTGAATATGGCAGGTTTTAAGTATGGGTTAGGACATCCGCATCCCACAGAAGACGTTTTACAGCGCTACCGTGCACTTGGCGGGGAAATTTTAACGCTGGGTTCCGACGCGCACGCCAAAGAGCATGTCGCCTATGATTACCATAAATTATACCAGATCTTGACGGACGCCGGATTTACGCATTACACGGTTTTTAAAAAACGGAACCCAGTTTTTTATAAAATTACCCCGCCGCCTGCCACGCAGTCCCCGTCATAAAAAACGGCGGACTGCCCTGACGTAATGGCGCGCTGTTTTTCATCAAAAACAAACCTTATGTTCTTGTCCTTTTCTTTGTACAGCGTTGCCATAGCCCCGCCGTGCGCATAACGGATTTTCGTCCGAAACCGCATACCGTCTTCTATTTTTTCTATGCCCATAAAATTTATATTTCCCGCCACAAATTCTTTTGTAAACACGTCTTCCGCTTCCCCAATGACGACTTCATTCTCTGCCCGCCGGATTTCCGTCACAAATACAGGCCTTCCCATTGCAAGGTTTAAGCCTTTCCGCTGTCCAATGGTATAATGGATAATCCCTTTATGCCGCCCTAAAATTTCTCCGTCCGCCGTAACGAAATTGCCATGCTCCGGGACTTTTTCCTTGGCCTGCCGCAGAATAAAACCTGCATAATCATGATCCGGAATAAAACAGATTTCCTGACTGTCCGGCTTGTCCGCTGTTTTTAACCCGATTTTTGCCGCAATGGAGCGGACTTCTTCTTTTGTATATTCACCGATTGGCATTATGGTATGCGCAAGTTGTTCCTGAGTGAGACGGTACAGCGCATAAGTCTGGTCTTTGACGGCTGTCTTTGACGCTGTCACTGCATACCTGCCGTTTTCCCTTTTTTGTATTCTTGCGTAATGCCCCGTTGCAATATAGTCCGCGCCCAGTTCCCTGCCCCGCTGTAAAAGGGCTTCCCATTTGACAAAACGGTTGCAGGCAATACAGGGATTTGGCGTTCTGCCGCAAATATACTCCCCAACAAAATAGTCGACCACCTTTTGCTTAAATTCCGTTTCAAATTTCAAAACATAAAACGGAATCCCAATTTCTTCAGCCACCCTTTTTGCGTCTTCAGAAGAAGACGCATTCTTTTGCTCCTGCCAAAGCTGCATATGCGCGCCGATTACGTCATACCCCTGCTCTTTTAAAATCCATGCCGCTGCTGAGGAATCCACTCCGCCGGACATGCCTACCAAAACTTTTTTTCTACTCATTTGCATTCCTCTCTAACTGCCCATTTAAAATTTCTATTGTATTTTGATCTTTTTCCCCATGAAAAAACTTATCCAGCGCTTTTTCAAATACGCCGCAATCCGGTTTTGCCAATGCAAATAACGTCATTGAGGATTTTAGTTTCATATTATCCGGACACCCCATTATCTCGCCCGCATTGTCTGTATCCAATTCCAAAAGCGCCTGTGTAAGTTTGATTAAATTTCCTCCAAGAAATGGATCTTCCATATAGTCTGCCGCCTCATTTAGATCTGAAATTTCATAATATTTTGCTATTTCGCTCCTGCCAAGCCCGGCAATCTGCGGAAACATATACCACATCCAATGACTTGTTTTCTTTCCTGAGCGTATCTCCATAAAAGCTGTTTCATAGTCCCTCTCCTGCGCCTCCCGGAACCGTTCTAATCTGTCATTCATATTAAAAACCTTCCCATCTCTATATGTTCCAGTTATTATAACGTGAAACTGCTTCCACTTCAATCAAAATCACGAAATTATCACATATTCAAGTCACGAAATGATTGCATATGCCCTGCATTTCCTGCCCTGTCATTCCCTAGAAACCGCATTAAATATTTCTCATATCCGCAATCACCATTTTTAATTTTTCCACTGTATACTCCATCTCCTCCTTTGTATTTTCTGCGCCAAGCGTAATACGGACTGCCCCTCTGGCCCATTCGCTTTCAAGGCCAATCGCAGAAAGCACATGCGAATCTTCCAAACTTCCGGTGGAACACGCCGAACCGGACGATACGCAGATTCCTTGTGTGTCCAAAAGGATCGCCGCCGCTTCACCTGTAATCCCTTTAAAACAAAAACTTGCATTATTTGATAAACGGAACTGCCTGCTGCCTGTTAAAATTACATCTGGAATTTCATGCAAAACCCTATAGACCAGATAATCCCGCAGATATTTCGTGCGGCGGTTTTCCATTTTCATTCTGCGGTGCGCCAGCTCCGCCGCCTTTCCCATGCCGACAATCCCCGGCACATTTTCCGTCCCTGCCCGTCGGTTGCTTTCTTGCGCCCCGCCATGGACAAACGCCGGAAGGTTAATGTCATTTCGGATATACAAAAACCCTACGCCCTTTGGCCCGCCAAATTTATGCGCGCTTGCGCTTAACATATCAATATGCTCTCTTTGCACATGAATCGGCAAATGCCCATATGCCTGAACAGCGTCCGTATGGAAAATTAACTGGCATTTCCTTGCAATCCTTCCAAGCTCCTCAATCGGCTCTACAGTCCCGATCTCATTGTTCGCATACATCACTGACATCAAACAGGCGTTTTCCTGCCCCATAACGCACTCCTCCACTGCGGGCAGATAAACCCTTCCACTCTCGTCCACTTGTAAATAAGAAAATCCACAGTTCATCTCGGCCAATTCCATGCAGCTATTTAAAATCGCATGATGCTCAACCGGAGTTGTCAGGATATGCCCTTTTCTTCCATTGTGCATCCGCTCGTAAAGATGGACAGCTTCTTTTAACGCCCAGTTATCCGATTCCGTACCGCCTGACGTAAAAAATATTTCTTCCGGCCTTGCATGAATCGTCCGCGCAATCAGTTCCCGCACAGACTCAATCGCCTCTCTGCTTTTTTCCCCAAACTCATAAATCGTAGACGGATTCCCATAGTAGATTTCCTGATACGGCTCCATCGCTTCCGTCACTTCCGTAAGAGTTTTCGTCGTCGCCGCATGGTCTAAATAAATCATTCTGCTCATTTTTACACTCCATTTCTCATATAATGCTTAAAACCCCGATTTTCATGGTGATTACGTGCAGATTCCGAAAAAATTAAAAAACCCCGTTATTTCCGGCGCATTATTGTTATCTATAGCCGGAATCCTTGGAAAAATCATAGGTTTCTTTTATAGAATATTCTTATCGAGAACAATCGGTGCAGAAGGACTAGGCATTTATCAGCTAATTTTTCCAATTTCCACAATTTGCTTTGCGATTACCGTCTCAGGATTAAGCGCCGCTTTGTCGAAATTTATCGCAGAATATCAGGAACGCGATCCCGCTTCCCCAAAACGCTTCCTTCGCATCTGCCTTCTGATCTCAGGAATGCTTTCCGTTGGCATAATGGCTCTTTTAATCCAAAAAAGCGGTTTTATCGCGGAACATATTTTATTAGAGCCGCGATGTAAGCCGCTCGTCCCAATACTTGCCTATTCCATACCGTTAGCCTCCGTCCATTCCTGTATCCATGGGTATTACTACGGCAAAAAGAAAGCCGGCATACCCGCGCTTTCTTCTCTAATGGAACAATTCACAAGGGTTGCGTTTGTCTTTCTTGCGTATCAGATACAACTGGAACAGGGAAAAAGCATTGACGCTTCCATAGCCGTTTGGGGCTTAGTGTTTGGAGAAGCCGGAGCGTTTCTGCTCTGTGCCACTTCCCTTTTGCTTTCCAAAGAAAAGCCTGCCAAACCAAGCGGTTTCCGCGTAGCTTCCCCGACAAAAAAATTACTTGCCTATTCTGTCCCTTTGAGCATGAACCGTCTGACGCTGACTTTATTTGCAAGTTTTGAATCCATATTGATTCCGTCGAGACTTGTCCTATTTGGATATTCCCAGTCGGATGCATTAAGCATCTACGGCGTACTGACCGGAATGGCGCTGTCCGTCGTAACGTTCCCGACTGTGTTTACCAATTCCCTTTCCGTTATGATTTTACCAATGATTTCTGAAGCCGACAGCAGAAACGACACAAAAAAAATCAACCGCGCAATTTACCAGACTATATTTAGCTGTCTGTTTTTAGGCTCTCTTTGCGCGTTAGGGCTCTTATTTACCGGAAAGTGGATTGGCAGTTTCTTATTTGGCAACGCCCTTGCAGGAAAATTTATCTGTATGTTAAGCTATATCTGCCCGTTCCTTTTTTTGTCTTCCATATTATCCAGCATTATGCTTGGGCTTGGAATGACGGGTTATCCGTTTTTGCTCAATCTTCTGGGAAGCTTTATGCGGATTGGATTTATCTATACGCTTCTGCCAGTCTATGGGATTAAGGCTTATTTGATGGGAATGCTGTTAAGCCAAGTGTTTACTTCCGCTCTTTCCGTGTGGATTCTTTGGAAAAAACGTTTGTGACATAACAGGATTCGTTTCGGGACAAATTTTGCCCAAATCTACGTTTTTAAAGGGGCTGTCATTTTTCGACAGCCCCTTTCTGCTTTTCTTAATTGTTCAAAAATTAAACAATACACTCTTTTTTGGATACTCCTATTCTTGCGACCGTATTAGAAAATTCTTCTTCACCTTTTTCTAGTTCCCTCTTTTCAACTTTACTAAGAATCCCTGCGCAGTATCCGAACGGCTTTATTTATCACTTTTCTATAAAATGGCATTTTCATATACTTTTTCATATAATAAATCACATTTTCTTCATTGATGTCGCCTGAAGAAATTCCCCTAAAAAACTCCGCCCTGTTTTTATGTTCTTTTACATTACAGTGATGATTATAAGAAAAAGCAGTCTTTGTATCCACTGGCATTCGGATTAAATCCTGTTCTATCTTTCCTAAAATTTTTCTTCCCTTTTCCGTATTTACATTCAACAGTGACACTCCCAGATCATCTTCTGCCATGTCTGGAGCAATTCGCTCAATCCCCCAAAAATCTCCTATTGTAAGATCCGCATACCGTGTTTCACCAGAAAATACGCAATTATGGCATGATGGCCTGTTTATCAACTCATTGACAAATGCCTGATAATAAACCGAATCTTCCAGACGCCTTCCATCTTCAAAGACAATAATGGACGTTTGATTCTTCCAGCCATTTTCCTTGCTGCGGAACAAGACCTCTTTCACCTTTGCCCCTGCGTTTATCTCCAAATTTTTAACATAATGTCTAAAAACTTTTGGAGACGGGTTCGCATGGCAGATTATTTCGCACGTCAGCAGATTAGGCATATCCCCGCCAAGATAAGAATAAAGCCCCGAACATTGACATGGCGTCCCAGTAAATAACACATAACCGCCTGCCTTTAATAATTTTTCCACGTTTTGATAGGTATCATTTAGCCTGCTCCTGACATATTTAGAACCCTGAAATTTTTTTGCGTCTTCCAAATCCCCTGCCGCCTCATGCAAAACTGTCAAATCATCACTCACCGTTACTCCAAAAACCGTTCCACCCCCCCCCAAGATAAATTTTGCAATCGCATAAAATATTCCGCCAGATGCGCTCCGTTTTCTGTCAGACATATTTGGATTGACTGCAATATATGTCTGCTGGCCGCTTCCCGCTTCCACTGGATTATTTGAACAAACTTTCCTGCATATGCCGCATTCAACGCATTCATCTTTCCGGATCACAGGGTAATAAAACCCTTCTAAGTCCTCCTCCATAGAAATCGCATGTTTCGGGCACTTTAAGGCGCAAACGCCGCATCCGTTACAATCTGCTTTTTCATATGTATCCAAATAATTCCCCATCACATAAAACTCCTTTTCAGCTTTAAAAACACTCTCTTATAAAACGGAATGCGAACATACCGTTTCATATAATAAATCACATTCCCCTCATCAATGCATCCAGCCGAAACGCCACGAAAGAAACGCTCCCTGTTTATATGTTCTTTTACATTACAATGACGGTTATGGGAATACGCTATTTTAGCATCGACTGGCTTCAAAAAGAATTGGGATTTTATTTCCTCAAACAGTTTTTCTCCCTTTGGCGTATTTACATCTAAAAGCGAAATTCCTGTATCATCGTCCTTAACCGTCGGATCTACGGTTTCAATTCCCCAAAAATCCCCTATCGTAAAATCAGAATAGCGTTTTTCTCCGGCAAACCTGCATTTGTAACAGGAAGGCCTGTTAATCATTTCACGTACAAAAGCCTGAAAATAGCTTGCTTCTTGCGCCTTCTGCCCGTCTGCAAAAGTGATGACAGGGACTTGGTTCCTCCAGCCTGTTTCCTTACTGCGGAATGAAATGTCTTTCACTTGTTTTCCGTATATTTTTTCTATATTTATTATGTAATGCCGGAACACCTTTGGAGATGGGTTTGCATGACAGATAATTTCACAAGTAAACAATCCCGGCAAATCCCCGCCTAAATAAGCTTTAAGCCCTGCGCACTGGCATGGCGTCCCAGTAAATAAAACGCATTTTCCCTGTTCCAAAATCTTTTCTGCTTTCGGATAGCTGTTCCCAAGATCGCTTCTAAGATACTTAGAACCACAGAACCGTCTGACTTCCTCTAATGTCCATGCGCATTCATGCGCAGCCCTAAATTCTTCATCCATAGCCACTCCAAACACAGCGCCGCCTGCCTGTATTACAGATGCGGCGATTGGATAAAAACATCCCCCTGACGAACTGTGCGCTTTTTCCACTTCATTTATATTAATTGCAATATAAGTCTTTCCCAAACATATCATCTCCTAACCATCTTATCTTTTACTTTCCCCAGAAAAAGAAAGAAAAAATCTTTGTTTAAATCCCACGCATACAATACCGCCAGTAAAAAAGCCGCCGCTTTTAAATAAATGGAATCCAAATAATACCCCGCAAGTATAACCGAAAATGTGACAAACGTTTTTAAAAGGAACGGGCGGGGAATTTGAATCTTAAAATACCGTTTTTGTATATCATACAGCCTATACAGGCTCATTACGCCAAAAGATGCAAGCGTAGAAACTGCAGCGGCATAGAGCCCCACAAACTGTATTAACCCTAAATGCGCTGCTATATTCACGAACGCCGCTATAATGGAAGTATGGGCAACCGCCTTCGTATTCCGGTTCGCAATATAAATGGCGCTGATAAGCCCTATCAAACAATTACAAAGGGAAGCTAATATCAAAATCGGCGCAAGCCCATATCCAGCATCATACGCTTCATTCACCATAATTGGAAAGACAAAAGGCAGAACTGCTATAAGGCCGGCTGCCATGCCAAAAAACATACCCAGCGCTTTTTGGAACATGCGGTTAAAAAATTCCTCCCCATCCTGATCATTTAAATGCAGAGCCACAGACTCCGTCCAGCTTATGTTAAACACATTATAAATCCCAATATATGCGCTGGAAAATTTAGATGCCGCCGAAAGAACGCCGTTTTGGGACAGCCCAAGCGCCGCAGACACAATAACTCTGTCAGAAGCGTTAAACACCCACCACGAAATTGCGTTTGGAACCAACGGGAGAGAATATTCCCATAATTTTTTTATTATGCGGGACACAAAAGAACGAAGACTGATATATTTATAAAGATGCAGTGAAAGAAACAGGTATAAGGCGCATACTATATTCCCCAATAAAGTCCCGAGCAGCATCCCAGCCGCCCCCATTTCCCACACAGCCAAAAAAAGCACATTAAACCCAATCGTCGAAGCCGCGGACACAAAACTCCCAAAAGCATATGAGACGTTATTCCCAAGCCCCCTTGCAATCTGTAGGAACAAGGAAGAAAAAATGGATGCAATTACATTCGCCGCCAGAAAATGCAAATAACGGTTCTGAATCAGAGGAGCCGCCAAAAGAACTATAATGAAAAAAACAAGACATTGCAGGCATACAGAAAAGAAGGCGCTTGAAACCACTTCCCGCTTTTCCTTCTCCTGATGCCTAATTTCAATCAGATCACGGAAAACTGCCTGTTCCACCTGAAATGTAACGATTGGCAGCAACAGGCCGACCAATGTGTTCAATAAATCCACTGCGCCAAATTCTTCAGTGGTTAAAACATTTGTATAAAAAGGCAACAGAAAAAATGAAACAAACTGTGTGCAGATTTTTCCTATTGCAATAATTATTGTGTTTTTTACTAATGCGCTTTCTCTGCTCATTTCAAATCATCACTTTTCTTAAGGGCGTTCTCCAACCACTCCAGAGACTTTTTTCTTTCTTGGGTCAAAATTTTCTCTACTCTTACATAATCAATTTCGGAATCATAATCTTTTGAAGAAAATTCCTCAAAAGTTTGGACTGCACGCTCGGAAATGCCCAACAAAGAAAGCAGGTCATTCACCCTTGAACCGGTCTGACGATGTGGAAAAACCCAAAATTTCTTATGGAATATGATTGAAAAAGCCGTTCCATGAAACGAAGTCGTAATTACATATTCTGCATGTTGAATCAGGCTTACAAACTCAAGCGGTCCGGCTGTATAAGCGCTTTTTAACGCGTTACAAAACCGATTCCGTCTGTCAAAATGCAGAATTTTAAGTCCTGTCATCTGACTAAGGGCATTAACGGCTTTTCGGTATTCTTCGTCTTCTTCTACATGGTAAGCTAAAATATATTTATCTTTTTTTCTCTTATTAAAAGTTAAATTTGCTTCCCATTCTTCCTGATTCCTTAACAAAACAGGATCTAACGTCACAGCTACTGGCTTTAAGGGCAATAAATCCCCAACAATTTGTCCAGCGGTCAATTCCCGTACAGATACACAGTCTATTCCAGATATTTTTTCTTTTAAATTTTCCTTTTCAGATTGGGAAAGTATACCACTCCCAATACTGGCCGCATAAGCCACTTTTTTTATCTGGCCTTCCCCAAAGTTTAACGTATATATATCAGACAAACCTTCTGTAATTGAGGCATTCCAGACCTGATCGCTGCCTGTTATATAGATATCAGCATTTGGAGGATTCCGTTTTACATCTTCTGCAGATCGATATTCTCTCTCACCAATTTTCAAGAAATCCCGCTGAAATTCCTGAAATTTTAGATGCCTTTTCCTATTCCTACGATAAAAAATAATATTTCCTAAAAACGCGCGAATAGATAAATAAAATGTCTCCCGTTTAAAATAAAAAATATTATATAAATCTTCTATTGCCGCATCCCTATAATTTAAAATTTCTGGTTTATAGTTTCTCTTTTGAATTATATCCTCTAACGCATAAGCCTGTAAAGCCGCTCCATAATTTTCCGCTTTAAAAAAAGTTGTAATCACTGCTTTTCTCATCTGTCTCTTATTACCTCATTGAACTCTTAATATCCCATTATTCTCTGACATATATAAATAAGCCAAAGACTAATACGAACGCCAAATATCTTATATGCAATTATCTTCATTCGGTTTTTTAAACTGCCAAAATCTTTATAATAATCTACAATCCATTTATAAGAGAGCATCATCCGCACTCCATCTTTCCTTTCCTTTTTTCCTAAACCAAATACTTGAGGCGCGCTTTCCATATACATATATGCGAAATTTCCACACAAATCTTCCTTTAAAGCATTTGAAATATCCATATGCCGGACATTTTGTATATTTAAGGCAGACACTTCCATCATGTCCCTAAGTTTACTATATCTAAACTGTCCTGTTAAAGATGCTTCCCTGCCAATTCTATAACAATAAAAATAGCTTTCTAAAGCGCAAATCCGTTCCGCTTTCAGTAAAACTTGATAAAGCACTTCAGCATCTTCACAGATTACCCTTCCCTCTTTATACGCAATATGGCACTGATTCCAAAGCGTCCGTTCAAACGCATATAAAAAGCTCCACCACCTGCAAAGTCCGTTTTTTGTCATTTGTCGTACAAATTCTTCTCCCCGAAGAATTTCTGGAGTCACAGGAATGCAATTTTGACAATTCTGGACTTGTTTCGTCTCATTATCCAAAAGCTTCGCCCACCATGCCACTATCTCAACTTTATTTTTTATTATTTCATTATAAACAGCCTGAAGCAAATCTTTTTCTATCCAATAATCATCACTATCCAAAAATATAATATAAGCTCCTTTAGAAAGTTCTATCAATCTGTTTCTTGTAACAGAAATTCCCTGATTTTTTTGATGGAATACCTTAAAACGAATATCTTTTTTTGCAAACCTATCACAAATTTGTCCCGTACTGTCCGTAGAGCCATCGTCTATTACAACTGCCTCCCAATCAACGTAACTCTGTTTCAAGACACTTTCCAAACATTCACCCAAATACTCTGCTACATTGTATGCTGGAATCAACACACTAAACATTGGACCTTCTATCCCACTTCCTATTTCCTCTGAACCCATATGGAATATCCCTCCTCTTTTCCAACCCAAAATTTACAAATGATCCGACCATATAAATTGATAAGGAATGATTTGGCAATTTCCTTGTATATAAAACTTATATGTAAAATAAAAAAGCAGAGATACTATCAAAAATGACTGCAAAACTATTTTGTTTGCCCTGTATTTCAATTTTGCATAAAAAAAACTATAGGCATACATCATTCCAAATTCAAAATAAAATGACATTCGAAATCCCCAGTCAATGTAATTATTTATTACATATGCCAAAAGCTGCGCAAAACACAAAAATAAAATCCATAACATATCCAAACCTGATTTTCTTAAGAAACGGAAGAACAAAAACAAAACAAGTATCAGAAACGCCATAAAAATCAAGTTTGTATTGACATACTCTACTGTCTCTGTCATATCTGTTTTGAGAAATTTTAAATATTTCCGAAACAACTCCACATGACTGCTTAAAAATCGAATTCCCCATTCTAAAATAAACGGTGAAAAAATCACGAAAAGCGCAACTGCCGTTTTTACATATACGCTATATTTTCCCCTTAGAAAATTAATAAAATAAAACGCTGCCCCAAAAATGGCTGTATTGTGAAATAACGTCGCAATTAATATACACAATAAGAATTTAAAAAACTTCTTTTGATGGACATATCTTGTCGCATACCATACAATAATTACCGCCAAGCCTTGGCGTTCTATATTCAAAAAATAAGGAAAACATAGCAAATAGTAAAAGAAATACATAAATGGCAGACTTACTTGATCTTTGTAATAATCAAATGTAATAAATAAAAGAACATTCATTAAAATTGCATCTACAATAAAAAATGAATATTGTCCGCCTTGTGTCACAAAATAAATAATTCTGCACATAAAAATAAATAGCGGTTCATTTGCATACCATGCGTAAAATGTATCATTTCCTTCACTAAAGCCTCTATATAAACTACTATAACTCATGTAGTCTGTTCCAACGTCATAACGAAATCCCTGTATAAAAATAATAGGCAATGTAATTAATAGACAATACATCACCTTTTTTTTCAAACTAACTGATCCATTTTTTTTCTGTCCATATTTCCAACTCCAAAAAATAGAAATCATAAAAAATGACACATACAATACATACGAACCAAAATCTTTCATATTATCTCACATTCTCCAATTTATTCAGGACTTTCTATGCCTGATTTTTTTATTTTATAGACAGCCTTTGAACTGCAATGCAATAGAAAAAGGCATAAAATGCAACACTTTGAAAAACACACAATGAAGATTTTTCTCGACAGTGGTATCTTCATTTTACATAACTCGATGGCGTTCTTTCGAAGGGCATTTATATTTTCCTTCATTTTCGGCAAGTATTTCACTTTATTTTTCCATGAAATATTTGAGATTGCCAAATCCATAAGAATGCCAAAATCAGCTCTTTTCCGGTTTAGAAGCGCCCCTGATATAATCCATTCGTCCCCAGATCTATGAGCCTCATTACAAACAATGTCCCATACTGTAATTAAATCAAATTTTCTATCGTTAAACTTCTCATCTGTAATCCCCTTTGAATTAAAAAAATAAAAATAAACAACCTTCGTTGAATATGCAATTTTATTTGATTGTAACGCAATCAAAAATGTCACAGGCACATCTTCATCAATTAATCCTTCTGGAAATCTTACATGGTCAAACAATTCTCTTTTATATAATTTTGCCCATGTATACTGCACATTTTCCTGTGTCCCAATTTTAAAAAATTTCGTTAAAAACTCTCTCTGCGTCAATTCCTTCTCAGAATATTGTTCCTGAATCAATCCTGCCTTTTTATGAACCCGCAAATTAGATGCAATAGAAAAATCAGCATGGCATTTTTTTCTTAAATCATATAAATATTGTAAAGAATCACTTGGAAGCCAGTCATCAGAATCCACAAAATTAATATACTTTCCTCTGCAAATGTCTAATCCTGCATTTCTGGCAGAACTTAATCCACCATTTTCTTTATGTATCACATGTATTCTTTTATCCTTTTTTTTCCACTGGTCACATATTTTTCCACAGTTATCCAAAGAACCGTCATCTACTAAAATTAATTCATAATCGGTAAACGTTTGTCCCAAAATTGATTCAATGCATCGATCCAGATAATCTTCAACATTGTATATTGGAACAATTACACTAACTTCCGGCATTTATGTACCCTCTTTTCTGCAAATTTATCTCTCCTTACAATCAAATTGGATAAAACACATGCTTAATCTTTGGAAACCTTTTGACTAATAAAATAATCAAATAACTAAACAAAATAGCCGATAAAAACCCAGCCAAGACAAAAATGGAAAAACTTCCACAATTTATCTTCTCCAAAACAACCCGTACCGGAATTGTAAAATAGGCATGCAACACATATGGGATCATAGAATACATTCCCATCTCCTCAAAAAACAACATACGCTTCTCTTTTGCCTGTACCATCACTATAATGACGATTTCGCATAGCGCCGCTGCAATTACAAAATTCATCAAAAACACAAAAATGCCTTCATATTTCAGTATTCCAGCAAGCGCCAGCAACCCAATGAGAATTTGCGGATTTTCAAACTTCTCATTTTTCCACCTGCGTCCCAGTTGAAAATAAACTCCATAACTGCATGCATCCGCTACAAAAGCCACTGGAATATATCTCCCAAATAAAAATAACAGAATCCAAATTGCGGCTCTGATTTCTTTTTGCGAAATTCCCTTTACAATTAAAAAATCCAAAATTTTTATAATTAGCAACGCCATTAAATACCAGCCTGCTTCCCATCCACTGCTGTCAAAAGGAAGTCTAATGGCATCTGACAGTGACACAACCCGATTTCCCTGATATAAAAAAAACTTTACCGACCAATAAACATAGCCAAAAAACAGGTAAGATCCATATAGATTTACAACACACTTTAGCAAATAACTAGAGCAGTCCTTTTTTCCTTTCATGTTTCGGATTCGTTCTTCGTCAGAGACAGAACCACTGATTGCAAACATCAAAGGCATATGAAAAGCAAAAATAATTTTCCATATCAGGTTACCCATACCCCCCCCCACTCTAAAATCCAGCCCCCCAATCACATGTCCCAGAACAACTAAAAGAATGGCAAGCCCCCTAGTACGGTCAATCCAATGTATTCTACCCATTTATCTCCCTTTCCCACTGCTTAAGCCATGCCATATGCCGTTAGTTTTGTTTAAAAACACCGAAACAAGAAATCCCAAAAGCACAGAACTGGTAACCGCCAAGACAACGATTACGGCATGACTTATCAATTTATTCTCAAGAAATAACGCCGTTATTTTCTCTGTCAAACGCACACAATATGGATGCGTTAAGTAAATGTAATAACTTATGTTTCCCACTAAAACAAAGAACGGGAGTATTTTCTTATCATAAAAAAACACATAAACCGCCATAAACAGGATCGCGGAAGGAATCCCCCAAAGAAAAATACGAATCACTTCTACCGATATGTATTTTCCCCCTCCCCATAAAAATACGGCAATAACGCCAATCAAAATTCCAGACGCCCATTCCACAAATGAGTTTTTCTTATCCAGCCATTCTTTAAAACACGCTGAATGAAAAAAATAATAAATCAGAATGCCAAATAAAAAATCAATCATCAGAAAACTGCACCAAAACTGAAATGGCATAGGCAGCGGAAAGATTCTAAAAGAAAGCAAGACAGCTAATAATACACAGCAAATCCACCCCCGGCTTTCATACTTCCTTTTAACTGCAATTTTTGATGCAAGAAAAAACAACAAATAAAACAAAATCTCATAATTTAATGTATAGCCCAGCCCCAAAATCGGCTGTCGGATGCCGCTATGCTCATAAGGTATAAAACAAAGAGATTTCAGCAAATAAATTCCAGAGACTTCATAAGAACGAAAGAGATCTGGAAGCTTCCATACTGCTGCCGCAGTTACTAACGTCATAAACCAGTAAAGAGGAACAATCCTAAAAAACTTCTTCTTCCAATATCCTTCCAAGCCATTTTGTGTAGAATACATCATTAGATAACCGCTTATTACAAAAAAAATATCTACCCCATAGGCTCCGGATTTCATAAAACTTATATGTGACAATACAACGCTTACTGCTGCAAAAGCCCTTAGCGCCTGTATCGATTCAATCTTTTTCATCTGCGCTCCCTCTGCCGGATTTGCTTTTCTGCAATCTCCAAAATCTGTTGATACGAAATCTTCCTGTCAAATCTCGTCTCCGCAAGCGTTCTGGCAAAAACCCCTTCCCTTTTGCATCTGTCCAAATCCTTTGCATAACTTAAAACCGCTTCCGCAAGGGGCTTTATCTGTTCCGCTTCTATATTCATTCCAACCTTATATTCAGAGACTAACGCCATAAATTCTTTGCTTGCCAAAGTGTTGATCATTGGCTTGCCGGCCGCAAGATAATCTCCCACTTTATTGACAATGCTCTGCGAAGCCTTTTTAACAAACGAATTCACTAAAAGATCTGATTTTCTTAAATACGCAGCCATCTTTCTATAATTCATATATCCTAAAAATTCCACATTAACGCAATTTAGGGAATGCGCTAACTGTTCCAATTCTTCCTTTAACGGCCCGGTTCCTAAGATTTTGAATCTAATATTGATATGCCCTTCTTTTAGCAATCTGTCCGCCGCAAGAACCAAAGTCCGTATATCATAACTTGCGCCAATGCTTCCTGCATAGGTCACCCAAAATTCTGTCTCCTCTTTTACGATTTCTTCAGAATAAGCAAGAGCCCCACTGTCAAAAATATCTAAATCACACCCTACATAGACTGTCTCATTTGGGATTTTCCTTTTCTGGAACTGAAACGCCCTTCTTGTATATTCATCTGACGTCCCAATCACAGCATCTGCAAAGCGGTAAGCCGTCTCCGCATCCTTCCGGAAAAAAGAAAAGACAACATCTTTTAGAATAGGAACCCGAAAAACCATTTCCATTGCTTCCGGCCATAAATCTTCAATATCCACAACAAAAGGAATCTTATGCCCATGACAAAACTTCCCGACTTTCGCCGCTATGTTATTCGCCGGAATCGAACAGTAAATCAAATCATATGTCTGAGTCTTTAGATAATCCATTACACGCTTTGCCGCAATTTTATTGCTGATTACCCTCCTAATGTCAATGTTCTTTTTATAAGGAATCACTTCAATAAACGTATTCTGAAACGGATAATTCTGGCTTTCAATCAACTTCTTATCTCTGGGTTTTTTCTCAAAATGCTGAAACCCGCTGCTAATTAAATCCACTTCAAACCCATGCTCCGCAAACATTTTGGCAATATAATAAAACCTTGAAGGACCCGGCTCACATGGCAGCCATGCGTATCCTAAAGACACAATCCCTATTCTTTTCCCCATGTCCGGCACCTCCAGATTTTTCTATTATGTTTTTTCACTGCTGCAGCTTCTGTAAAACCGCTTTCGATTCCTGAATCCCCTGTTGTATTTCTTCGTTTTTTTCTTCCTGAAAACCTTCCGTGCTCTCCGTCTTAAACACCGTCCGAAACGTCAGCACAAGAATTTTGAAATCCAAATAAAACGACTGGTTTTCTATGTACATCAGATCATAACGCAGCTTATCATACGCCGATGTGTTATACTTCCCCCACACCTGCGCATATCCCGTTAAACCGCCGTTGACGCGGAATCTGTAGGAAAACTCTGGCATTTCTTCCATATATTTCTCTACATGCTCTATCCGCTCCGGCCTTGGGCCTACAAAGCTCATATCATTTTTTAGTATATTTATTATTTGCGGTAATTCATCAATTCTGGTCGCGCGGATAAATTTCCCAACCTTCGTCACGCGGGCGTCATTTTCCGTACAGGGCATTGCGCCATATTCTTCTGCATTTACCACCATACTCCGGAATTTTAAAATTTGAAACACCCTGCCATTTTTCGTGCATCTTTCCTGCCGGAAAAAGACCGGGCCCCCGTCCTCTAATTTAATGCAAACCGCCGTAATTAAAAACACAGGGGAAAGCGCGGTTAAAAAAAGCGCCGATAAAGCCAAATCAAACAAACGCTTCCCAAAATAACCGGATTTCATCTCATATACATACTTATACTTTAACAACGGCGTATCCGTCAGATTTTTTTCTTCTGAGCCTTGGCAAAAAAGATCCTCTATCCTTGGCGTAAAATAAAACCCCTTCTTCTGCTCTGTGCATACCTTCATAAACTCCCCGCGTAAACCATGGGAAATTTCATACAGCAAAACAGAGTCGCATCGCTTTAAGGCATCGCAAAATTCTTCTTTTTGCAAATCCTCCCGTTTTACATACAAAAATTGAAACAAGTAAGGATATTTACGTTCAAGCAGGCTGCAAAACCTTTTTGCTTCTTCTGTAGAAATGCCGTTTCCATACAACATAAACATTTTTTGCGGCGCAAGATTCTTTGACAAATAGGCCTTAACGCCCGTAACAAACACTGCGGAACCTGCCATCTGTAAAACCGCCGTAAAAAGCCCATACCTAATATCTACAAAAGAATGGCTGCTGACACAGCTCTCTAAATACAATGCAAGATCTGAAACAGCGATTGCAACCGCCTGCCCAAAAATCGAATCTGAATTTGAAGAAGATGCCAGCCGGAATACATGATACGTATTACAAAACCAATGATAAATAATGACATAAGCAAGAAAAGAAGCAATGCCGCCTTCCAACCAGAGTTTTTCATAGGTCTGCGCATTATAATACCCAAACCAGACCACAGCAAATAAGCCAACATTCCAAATGCGAATCAGCCATTTCGCCGTATTTGTAATTTTTTTATCTTCCATACGAATCCATATCCCCTTTAAATTCGATTCTGTCTAAAGATTTTTCATAAATTCCTCAATTCTATCCAGTTTAAAAGACTATAACACTTTTTAGTATGTTTATTATTTTCGGTAATCCATTCGTTTTAGCGTCCGGAATTACCTATAAAAATTTTCTTAAATCTTTTGATAATTTATCATATATATCTTTTTTTGTCAATTCTTTTCCGATAAGCGCCATAAAATACCAAGCGCCGGATCTGCATTTCCTATACGGAACGCATTTTTCAAACACACACTACTTCCATATATGGCAATACTCTGCCATTTTTTGTATGATATTACTCTAAAACTTATCATTTTACAAAAGAAAGCAGGTAAAAAAATGCCAAGACGAGGAGAAAACATCAGAAAAAGAACAGACGGAAGATGGGAAGGGAGAATCAGCAGAACGATAGAAGGCAAGACCATCTCCCGTTCCATCTATGGGCCAACTTATGCGGAAGTCAAACAAAAACTTTCCGCCGCCAAACAGGAACTCGAAAAAAGAAAGAAGCTGACTGCTGAAAACCAGTGTCTAATTACTCTTGACGATGCTGCGCAGGAATGGTTAAATGACGTCAAACAAAACAGAAAAGACTCCACTTACACCAAATACAAAACCATTTATAAAAACCATATCCAAAAACAGCTTGGAGAAGAACTTCTCTGCATGTTAGAAAAAGAAAAAATCGAATCGCAATTATCTTGCTCTTTATCTAACAGTATTGTCAAAAGCAGTTATTGTGTGCTTAACCAGATTCTCTCATTTTCCCATACGCATTATCAGACGAAAGAATCAAACGTCAAACTTCCCAAATCACACGCTAAAAATTTACCGATTAAAATTTTTAACCATACCGAACAGGCAAAACTGATTTCACTGCTCTACCAAGATATGGATATTCATAAACTTGGAATTTTAATCTGTCTGTCTACAGGGCTGCGTTTGGGGGAAATCTGCGCTTTAAAATGGACAGACATTAATATGGACTTAAAAATTCTGCATGTAAACCGCACTGTCCAAAGAGTTGCCGTCAACGAAAGCAAAAAACGGACCCAATTATTAGAAACCGATCCGAAAACACTCTGCTCAAAGAGACAGATTCCAATATCTGACCGTCTCTATCAGCTTTTTCTAAAATTTTATAAAGAGGAGGGTTATCTTTTTAAAAAAAACAAACCTATGGAGCCGCGCACATACCAAAACAAATTCAAATCCTATTTAAACGAAGCCGGAATCGAACAGACGCATTTCCATGTCCTCCGCCATACTTTTGCCACAAACTGTATCAGCAACGGCGCGGATGCAAAAAGCGTCAGCGAGATTTTAGGGCATTCCGATGTAAAAATTACGCTTAACCGCTATGTCCACCCTACTATAGATGCTAAAAGAAACCACCTAAACTTACTAGACGCACACTACCGCCAATATCATATGTAGCCAAAACGGCAAAAAAGCCTGAAGTTGTAATTTCAGGCTTTTTCTTTATTTGCAGGAAAAAATCCTACAGACCGGAATCTAATATCCTCTGCATTGTCTTATATAATTCCAGTGTATTAATTGGTTTCGCCACATGCGCATTCATGCCGCTTTTTATCGCAAGCCGCTTATCTTCCTCAAATGTATTTGCTGACAGCGCAATAATTGGAATATTCGCTAAAGCAGGATTTTCAAGTTTCCTGATTGCTTTTGCCGCTTCATAGCCATTCATGACAGGCATTTGAATATCCATTAAAACCATTGCATAACTGCCTGCTTTTGCGTTTTGTATTTTTTCTAACGCAATGCTGCCATCTAAGGCGGAATCCACCAAATAGCCGGCATCCTTTAAAATCTCCATGCCAATTTCCAAGTTAATCTCATTGTCGTCTACAATTAATATTCTGTTCTTTTCCGGAATATGCTTTAAATGACTGCTATTTTTATATTGCGTTTCCTGCAGACGCAGTGTCAAAGTCACTGTAAATTTACTTCCTACGCCCGGTTTACTGGAAATGCCGATTGTCCCATTCATCGTTTCGACCACTTTTTTCGCAATCGTAAGCCCCAAACCGGAACCATGAATGCCGCTTAACGTCGTATTTTTTTCTCTCTCAAACGGTTCAAACACATGAGCCAAAAATTCTTCGCTGATTCCAATTCCGTTATCTTCCACTACAAACTGAAACGCCGACTGCCCTTCTTTTGTTTCTTCTTCTATTATGGAAACAAAAATTCTGTCTCCTTCTTTCGTATACTTTACCGCATTATCCGTCAAACACAACAATACCTGTAAAATCTTCTGCCGGTCGGCAAACACCCTGTCATGCTTCAATTTCGAAACATCTGTAAAAAATATCACCGATTTCGCCGCCGCCCTCTTTTTGACAACCGATTCCACTTGCTCTAAAATATCCAAGAGACTGCATTCCCGTTCATCTAATTGGATCTCTTTGGACTCGATTCTGGATATTTCTAAAATATTATTTAAAAGCTGCAATAAAATATCACTGGAAGCCGTAATCATTTCCAGACAGTCTTTTACTTTTGTCCTGTCGTGTAAATTTTTCTGCGCTAAGACTGCAAACCCGACGATTGCATTCATCGGCGTGCGTATATCGTGGGACATATTTGAAAGAAATACATTTTTCGCTTTATTCGCCATTGTCGCATGGCTCAACGCATCTTCTAACGCCCTCTTTTCTTCTATCGCCTGCATCATTTCCGAATCGATATTCCGATACCCAAACACAACTTTTGTAATGTCCTTCCCACTTGACACATTGACAATCCGAAGCTGGATATAAATCGGTTCATGATCCTTAAAAATACGGTATATTACATTATAATACCCGTTTTCCGAAAGTTTCTTCCGCAGATGATCCGGATTTGTCGTCTGCGCAACAATCTCACGGTCAGCGGGGTAAACCCATGATTGAATATAATCCGTATCAAATCCTTTGAACCTGCGTACCGGACATTCCATTTGGAACGCTGATTCAAACCGCTCGCTTACCCGATACGCCTGAATCGTATCCGCCTCTAAATCTGCGCATAGAATCGTTGCATAGTCTAAACTTAAAGATTCAATCAAAGTAAGTTCTTCCAAACGCTCTTTAGGGAGTGAAACCTGCAAATCCCCCTGTCCTGTCTTTTCCATTTCCATATGATTTTCCATACCTATCCCAGTCATGCCGTTTCCCTCCCTTGTTCTCCATCTGTTTTCTATATGATACGTTTGACTTAGCATTGTCAAATAGCTTCTTGGCTTCTTTTACTTGTGATATGGCTCATGGCGCATAATCCTGTAACTGCGGTAAATTTGTTCCAATAATATCACCCGCATCAATGGATGCGGAAATGTCAGTTTCGAAAAACTAAGTTTTAGATCCGCCCGTTCTAAGACTTTTTCCGACAATCCCAAAGAACCGCCAATCACAAAGGCTATACTGCTTTTTCCACTAATTCCAAGTTGTTCTATTGTACGCGACAACTGCCCGGAATCCATGCCGGTTCCCTCAATCGCAAGCGCAATGACATACATATCCAAACGGATATGCTTTAGTAAGCGTTCCCCTTCTTTGTCCTTAATCTGTTTTTCCATTGCAGGGCTTATAGAATCCGGCGCCGGTTCGTCTGCCGTTTCTATGACGTCCAATTTACAATATCTGCCCAGCCGTTTCGCATATTCCAGAACCGCTTTTCTATAAAATTCTTCTTTGATCTTCCCAACACATAAAATTGTAATTTTCATATTTTCTTACTATGGCATATAAATATAATTGACACGGTATACACAGCTCCTTAAACCGACAGAATTAATCAGTATAACAGACAACACCTGATTGCCCGGCGGCATCTCCAATGGCCCCGTATATTTGGCAGAACCCTTTACCGGATCACTTCCATCCCATGTATAATACGCCACACAGTCCGGCGGAACCTGTACCGTAATCCTCTGCGGTTCCGTATACGTTCCCCCTGCCGGCTCTACTTTCGGCATTGGAGGCGGCTCGTATTTTATCGTATATTCCGCCTTCACAATCTCACTGTAAATCCCCTTTTCATTTCGTGAAACCGCAGAAAGCGCCGTCGTTCCTTCTTTTTTTAATACTATCGATGTATGGTACGGCCTGCCATGGGAAACGGGATCTCTCCCATCTGTCGTATAAAAAATTTCATACCCATTTTTTGTGGAAATTTCAATATCCAGAGAATGTCCATACGTCCCTGAAATACTGCTGAACCTTGGCCGTTCTACAAGATAGTCCTCAAATAAATCCGACCATTCCCCATATCCGGCTTCTTCATAAAGGTCTAAAATTTTATCATATTCTTCTTTGTCGCTGTATATGCCGATTAATATTTTTACGTCTGCCCGGTCAATCTTTCCTTCCCTTGCAAATCCCTCTAAAATCGGCAAAGCTGATGCCATATCCTCTCGTTCCAGATAGATTTCAAGCAGACGCTCCCTCGCCCTCCGGTCATTTTTCTTTATCTCTAACGCCCGCTTTAAATAGGAAACTGCATCCTCCCATTCTTCCGCTTCCATACATTCTTCCGCCTTCTGGTATTGGAACGTGTAACTGTTTTCATTTTTCTTTTTAATATCCTGATATACCAAAAGCAAAGTCAGCGAGGCTGCTAAAATCACGACGAAAATCACTCCCCAGACTGTGATTTTTTTGCGTTTGCCCGCTGTTTTCTGTTTTATGGGCTGTTCTGCCGGCAAAGTCTCCTCTGTCTGCGCCTTCCCCTGCGCTAAATTTCCCAGCACATCTTCGTCTAAAAAATTATAATCCGGAACTAACTGCACTTCGTTCCCACAGACGCTGCAGTATACATTTCCCTGAGGTATTTTTGCCCCGCATTTTTTACATTCCATACAAAGACTGCTCACCTTCTATTTGTCCATCGCTTCCACACAGTTATTCATAAGCATCGCAATCGTCATTGGCCCTACGCCGCCCGGAACCGGCGTAATTTTAGAAGCTTTTTGGCTTACTTCCTCAAATTTTACATCTCCAAAAAGTTTCTTATTCTCATCTCTGTGTATGCCCACGTCGATGACAACCGCGCCTTCTTTCACAAAATCTCCCGTTATCAATTCTCTTTTGCCTACTGCGACTATCAAAATGTCTGCCGTCCGGCAGATTTCCTGCAAATTCTTTGTATGGGAATGCGCCACCGTCACCGTTGCATTCTCGCGGAGCATAAGCAAAGCCATCGGCTTTCCTACGATATTGCTTCTGCCCACAATCACGCAATGTTTCCCATCAATTTCCACATCTGAGCGTTTCAAAAGCTCAATAATCCCCGCTGGCGTACAGGAAACGAACCCTTCCTGCCCAACCGCCAAAGACCCGACGTTCTGCGTATGAAATCCATCTACGTCTTTCTTTGGTGAAATTGCATTGATAATTTCCTTTTCATCAATATGCGCCGGAACTGGAAGCTGCGTCAAGATTCCATTCACTGAACCGTCCTCATTCAAATCGGAAATCAAACGAAGCAGTTCCTCTTGCGTCGTTTCTTCCGGCAATTCAAACGACTTTGAATGTATCCCAATATATTCACAAGCTCTCTTTTTATTTTTGACATAAACGCTGGAGGCTGGATCATTCCCCACTTGAATAACTGCAAGCGTCCCTTCGATTCCCTTTTGTTTTAATTCCGCCACTTTAGCTTTCAATTCCTCTTTTATCTCCGAAGAAATCTTCTTTCCGTCTATCAACTGCGCCATTTTATATTTCCTCCTTTATCCCTTCTTCAAAAATCCATTTCCCTTTAGAATAAGCCCCTTATGATCCCAGCGTGATCCACATCAATCTGATTTGCCGCCGGCGTTTTCGGCAGCCCCGGCATCGTCATAATATCGCCCAGCGCCGCAACCACAAACCCTGCCCCTGCAGATGCGTATGCCTCTCTGACATGCACTGTAAAGCCGCTTGGCCGCCCGAGCTTTGCTTTGTCGTCTGACAGCGAATACTGCGTCTTCGCCATGCAAACCGGAAATTTTCCCATGCCAAGATCCGTAATCCGCTTTAACTCCCGCTCTGCCGCGGGACTGTATGTGACGCCGTCTGCGCCATAAATCTCTTTTGCCACCGTCTCAATCTTCTCTTTTAACGGCGCTTCATCTGCATAAAGAGGTTGAAAATGGCTTTCTTTTTCTTCCAAAGTCCTTAACACTTCTTTTGCAAGTTCAATGCCGCCTTTTCCGCCGTGTTCCCAAACTTTTGAGAGGGCAAACGCGCAGCCATGCTTTTTGCAAAATTGCTCCACATAGCCCGTTTCCGCTTCCGTATCCGTGACAAAGGAATTTAATGCCACAACAACCGGAACATGGTATTTTTTGAGGTTTTCTATATGCTTTTCTAAATTTGCTATTCCTGATTCTAAAGCCTGTAAATTTTCTTTTGCAAGTTCTTCTTTTTTCACGCCGCCATTATATTTTAAGGCGCGCGCCGTAGCCACCAATACCACGCAATCCGGATGCAGGCCCGCTTTACGGCACTTGACGTCAAAAAATTTCTCCGCGCCCAAATCCGCGCCAAATCCCGCTTCCGTCACTACATAATCCGCCAGCTTTAAGCCGGTTTTTGTCGCCCGTATGCTGTTGCATCCATGCGCAATATTTGCAAAAGGCCCTCCATGGATGATTGCGGGCGTATGTTCTAATGTCTGGATCAGGTTTGGCTTCATCGCATCCTTAAGAAGCGCCGCCATCGCCCCCGCCGCCTTTAAATCCGCCGCCGTCACAGGGTTTCCGTCAAATGTATACGCCACAATAATATTAGAAAGCCTCTCTTTTAAGTCTTTCATGTCATCAGCCAAACAAAGAACCGCCATGATTTCAGAAGCCACCGTTATAATAAAATGATCTTCCCTCACCATTCCGTCCATCTTACTTCCAAGCCCTATGACAATATTCCGAAGCGCGCGGTCATTCATGTCCATACAGCGTTTCCAGACAATCTGCCTTGGGTCGATTTGAAGGGCGTTCCCCTGTTGGATATGATTATCCAATAATGCCGCTAAAAGGTTATTTGCCGCAGTAATTGCATGGAAATCCCCTGTAAAATGCAGGTTTAAGTCTTCCATCGGGACAACCTGAGCATATCCGCCCCCCGCCGCTCCGCCTTTTATGCCAAAGCAGGGGCCAAGCGACGGCTCACGCAGCGCAAGAACCGCTTTTTTCCCTAACAGGCCGAATGCCTGCCCAAGCCCTATGCTTGTCGTCGTCTTGCCTTCTCCGGCAGGCGTCGGATTAATTGCAGTCACTAATATCAGCTTCCCGTCTGGATTATGTTCTATCTTCTTCATCAAACTGTCAGAAAGCTTCGCTTTATATTTTCCATATAATTCCAAATCGTCCGCAGGAATAGACAGGCTCTCCGCCACCTCTGCAATCGGACGCAGATGCGCTTTTTGCGCAATTTCTATATCTGTTTTCATGCTTTAACCTCCTGTAAGTATTGTTCAAACTCCTCTATCGTCATAAGGATCTTTCTGGCTTTCGTGCCTTCTTCCGGACCCACCAGCCCGGCTTCCGCCAACTGATCCATAATGCGGGCGGCGCGGTTAAAGCCGACTTTAAATTTCCGCTGAATGGAACCGATGGAGCCTTTTTCACTTTCCACTAAAAATTTCCCAACTTCTGCAAACAGCGCATCTCTGCTGTCCGAGGAGGAAGATCCGTCTGAAATGGAGGCCGTAATATTTTCCGACTGTTCCATTTTCTCCTGAACTTTCGCATTGTACTGCGCATCGCCATTTTCATTCTTTAAAAAGCTTACCACATCTGACACTTCTTTATCCGAAACAAATGCGCCTTGGACACGGAGCGGTTTTTGGTAATTCTGCGGGAAAAACAGCATATCCCCTTTTCCCAAAAGCTTTTCCGCGCCGACCATATCTAAAATTGTCCTAGAATCCACGCCGCTTGTCACGGCAAAAGCAATTCTTGAAGGCATATTCGCTTTAATCAGCCCTGTAATGACATTGACGGACGGCCTTTGCGTTGCAATAATCAAATGCAGTCCCGCCGCCCGCGCAAGCTGCGCTAACCGGCAGATAGACGCTTCCACTTCATGGGAAGCCACCATCATTAAATCTGCAAGCTCATCTACGATAATTACAATCTGCGGAAGCGGCGAAAGATTTTCTTGGCCTTCCATGTCCGGCATGGACGACACTTTCGCATTATACCCTTTCAAATCACGGACGCCATATTCGGCAAACTTCCGGTATCGATCGTCCATCTCTGCAACAGCCCAGTTCAATGCGCCCGCCGCTTTTTTCGGATCGGTGACGACCGGAATCATTAAATGCGGAATCCCATTATACACGCTTAATTCCACTACCTTTGGATCTACCATAATCAGCTTTACGTCTTCAGGACGCGCTTTATATAAAATACTCATAATAATTGTATTGATGCAGACAGACTTACCGGAACCTGTCGCGCCTGCAATCAGTAAATGCGGCATTTTCGCAATATCCGTCACAACCACCTGTCCGCCAATGTCTTTTCCTGCCGCAAAAGCAATGTTCGATTCATTCTCCTGAAACTCTTTCGATTCAATCAAATCCCGGAACATCACCGTCACATTCTCTTTATTCGGGATTTCTATGCCAATCGCGGCTTTTCCCGGAATCGGCGCTTCCATTCGGATATCAGCCGCCGCCAGATTCAGCTTAATGTCATCTGTAAGATTGACGATTTTGCTGACTTTTACGCCCATTTCCGGCTGGATTTCATACCGTGTGACCGACGGCCCGCTGCTGACATTTGTAATCGTTACATTTACGCCAAAATTCTTCAATGTCTGCTGTAACTTGTTCGCAGTCGCCATTAAATGCTGTTTCGAATCCCCCATCGCCTTTTTACTGCCCTCTTTTAACAGTTTTACAGACGGGAACACATATTGTTTCGGCTGGGTTTGTTCCATTGCGGCGTCCATTTCGGCCGCCATCTCTTTTTTCTCCGCTTCCGTAATCTGTTCCGCCTTTTTCTCCTTTGCCGCTTTTTTCGTATTTTGCGGTTTCTGCGCCTGTGCGCCCGCGTTTTCTTCCTGATAGAAGATTTCTTCCATCGAGACGTCCGGCTCCTTCAAATCCGCCTCAAAGGGAGGAGGCTCCATCATACTGCTAATGTCCCCTAGCATCTGTTCCAACGCCCTGTCGTCTTCATATGCATCCTGCTTTTTGGTTTCATCTTCCGGCTGCGCTGGCTCTATAAAAATCTCAGGCAGCGGAATCTCCTCTGCGGGCTCCTCTTTCACAAAATCCACTGGAATTTGTTCCTTCTTTTTTACTTTTGGAAGCTCCTCTTTCGCCTCCCGCTTCGGCTTCATCTCCGTAATCTCGTCACCCGCCGTCCGTTTCCCGCTTGAAATGCTGGTATCAGCCGCAACGCCGGAGACCTTTTTTTCTAAACGGCGCAGTTTCCGCTTCTCCTCCCTGCGCTGTTGGTTGTCATGATAGCGGATCACGTCTTTCCTTGCAGATTCATATACCCTTTGCCCGCCGCGTTTCATGCCACGGAATATAGAACGTTCCGTAATCAGCACAAGTGAAATAATCATCACAGCCAAGTCAATCACAAAAGAGCCAAATGTCCCAAAATTCGGCACGCACAGCCAGACGAAAATACCGCCAACTCCCCCGCCGCCCATCTTCGACAAAGAAGAATACCGGTACGCCTGCGCAATCAGTTCCGATGACGGCAAATCAGTGTCTTGAATTAAAAGCTGTAAAAACATACAAAGAGCGCAAAATAATAAAATGCACGCAATTAATTTAAAAATCGCAAAATGGTTCCGCTTATTGGAAATCAAAAAGCAAGAGCCCAAAAACAAAAGAACTGGAAATACATACGCCATCATTCCAAACAACCCGAAAATCAACATACTTGCCGCATTCCCTACTTTGCCTCCAATCCCAAAATTGCTGACAAACAGCAAAATTGACACTGCAAGCAATGCCCAAAGCAGGATTTCATTTTCAAACGCAAGCCCTTTTGCTTTTTTCCTTCGGGCTTTTACACCCGCCGTATGTTTCGACCTGCTTTTTGCAGCAGCAGTCTTTCTTTTTGTTGCCATATATCCTCCATATTATGCTGCATAAAAATATCCGACGATAGAAATTAACCCTACGGCCAGACAGTAAACTGCAAAAAATGTAAATTTCTTTTTCTTTACCACGACAAGCATTGTTTTTATCGCAATGTATCCGACAACTGCTGAACATACTACGCCCGCCGCATAGTAGCCGATTTCAGCCGGCGTCACCTGAACGCCGGATAAATCCGTAAGTTCCAATACCAGCGCCCCAAGCACTGCCGGAATCGACATAATAAACGAATAACGAACTGCAAAACTGCGTTTGAATTTACTTAAAAGACAAGCCGTAATTGTCGTGCCTGACCGTGACAATCCCGGCAGCGTCGCAAATCCCTGACAAATCCCAATAAAAAACGCATTTGAATATGTAATGGTTTTCGGCGTTTTCGCGCCGTCTGCAATGCGGTCAGACAAAAATAACAACACTGAAGTCAGCACAAGGCAGCAGCCCGGAACAATTAATATCCCCGCCGCCGCTTCTACGACATTCGCCCCGACAAAACCAATTATGCCTGTCGGGATTGTAGAGACAATCACCAGCATGACAAATTTCCGGTAACTGTTTGACACAATCAAATGATACGGCTCATCTTTCCCCTGAAATAAATTGCCTGCAAATATCCCCACATTCCGGAAAAAGTCCCCAATAATGGCAAACCCTTCTTTTATCATACGGAATATATCTTTATAAAATGCCGCAAATATTGCAATCAAAGTGCCGACATGCAGCAGCACGTCAAACAACATTCCTGTATCCGTCTCAACATCAAACAAGATTTTAAACAACGCCAAATGCCCCGAACTGCTGACAGGCAAAAACTCCGTTAATCCCTGTATCACTCCCATGATAATTGCTTTTAGTAATGACATATCTGCCTCCCATTCGTAGATGTCTAAACTTATTCTTTTGTAGTCTACCATATTTTAGGGGAATTGTCATTATGAAAAAACCATATTTTATTCAGACGCTCCCTTATGCCAACGACGCAAAGAGCATAACGTTCTTCTTTAAAATATGGTTTTTTACTCTATGATTTATTTTTTCTTATCCTCAATTAACTGATGCAATTTGCTGACCGCATCATGGATTCCGCCGACTTCATTAATTAAGCCTTCTTTCACTGCATCCTCTCCCACAAGGATCGTCCCTAAGTCTTTTGACATCATGTCCGTATTCATCATGAGTTCTTCTAACCGGTTCTGCTTTGCTTTTGAATGGCTTTCAATAAACCGAAGAATACGGTCCTGCATCTGTTTAAAGTAGTCATACGTCTGTTTTGCCCCTATCACGGTGCCGCTCATACGGACCGGATGGATCACCATTGTGCCGCTTGGCACAATAAAGGAATAATCTGTTGACACCGCAAGCGGCACGCCGATGGAATGGGAGCCGCCAAGCACAAGGGAAACTGACGGCTTATTTACGGAAGCTACCATTTCCGCAATGGCAAGCCCGCTTTCAACGTCCCCTCCCACGGTATTGAGCATTAAAAGAATCCCGTCGATTTTGTCACTGTCCTCTATGACTGCAAGCTGGGGAAGCACATGTTCATACTTCGTCGTCTTTGTCGTGGACGGCAGGCATTCATGCCCTTCAATCTCACCGATAATATTTAACAGATGAATCTGATGATCGGAATCTTGGTTCGACAACACTGCCTGCCCATATTCTTTGATGCTGTCCTTATTTGTTTCCTGATTTGTTTCGTTTTTCGTTTCTTCCATATTTACCTCACAAAAACAGAGGGTCGCATGACCCTCCTTTTTGTTTAGTATACGCAATATTTTTTTTAATATCCAAGCAAATAATTATAAAGCCCCTGATACCGCTCTTTTGACGATTTCCAAGAATAATCTTTTGACATTCCTCTGTCCACCATCTTATTCCATTGACGTTTCCGGTCGAAATAAATATGCTTTGAGTAATTGATAATGCCTAACATTTCATCTGCATTATAATTCGTAAAGGAGAACCCTTCCCCTGTGTCGTCATATTCGTTAAACGGCTGTACGGTATCCCGCAGCCCGCCTGTCTCCCGCACAATCGGAACTGTGCCGTAACGGAAGGAAATCAACTGTGTCAAACCGCATGGCTCAAAACGGGACGGCATTAAAAAGGCGTCGGCAGCCGCATATAATTTGTGCGCTAAGTCGTCTGAATAACAGATATTCGCAGAAATACGATCCGGATACTTCCATGCGTAATGGCGGAACATATTTTCATAACGCACATCTCCTGTCCCAATGACAACAAGCTGTGTAAATTCGTCCGCAATATAATCCATCATGTAGTTAATTAAATCTAAGCCTTTCTGATCTGTCAGACGGGAAATCAAACCGATAAGATATTTCTTTTTATCTACGGCAAGGCCTAAATCCTGCTGAATCCGCAGTTTATTCTGCGCCTTTTTCTGCCGCCAGTTGCTCTTATCGTAATTATTATAAATCTGGGAATCCGTGGCCGGATTATATACATCATAATCTATGCCGTTTACGATGCCCTGCATATCAAAATGACGGGCGGAAAGCAATCCGTCAAGCCCTTCCCCATATTCCCTTGTCTGGATTTCGTTGGCATAAGAATCGCTGACAGTTGTGATGTAATCGGCGTACACAAGCCCGCCCTTTAGCATATTTGCATCCTTTTTGTATTCCAACTTATCCGGCGCAAAGAGCCCGTTTGCAAAACCTGTCAGCCCACGCATGGTCTGAATGTCCCAAACGCCTTGGAATTTTAAGTTATGGATTGTCATAATTGTTTTAATGCCCCAGAAAAACCCGTCTGCGCTAAATTCATTTTTCAGATACACCGGAATAAATCCCGTCTCCCAGTCGTGGCAATGAATTAAATCCGGACGGAAATTAATAAGCGGCAGCATGGAAAGAACTGCTTTATCAAAGAAACAGAACTTTTCAATATCATAACGGATATTCCCATATGGCTGGAAACAGTTGAAATATTCTTCATTATCAATAAAATAATATGTAATGCCGTCTAATTCATATTTCAACACCCCGACATATTTGTTCTGGATATAGCTTCCGGCATTCATATAAAAATGCGTCACATATTCAAACTGGCTCCTAAAGTGTTCCGGTATACAGCTATAATTCGGAAGCGCGACCCTGACGTCCCACTCATCTTTGGAAAACTCCTTTGGCAGCGCGCCGCACACGTCTGCCAATCCGCCTGTTTTAATAAATGGAACACATTCCGATGCTGCAAAAAGTATTTTTTTCATAGGAAATCCCTCCTTATTTTATATGGCCGCTAACGCCTGCCCTAAATCCGCTATAATGTCTTCGACATTTTCTATGCCAACGGAAAAACGGATTAAATCCGGCGCCACTCCGGCTTCTAACAACTGTTCCTCTGTCATCTGGCGGTGCGTATGGCTTGCCGGATGAAGGACGCACGTCCTCGCATCCGCCACATGCGTAACAATCGCCGCCAGTTTCAGCTTGTCCATAAACTGCACAGACACATCGCGTCCGCCTTTTAACCCAAACGAAACTACGCCGCAAGTTCCGTTTGGCATATATTTCAACGCAAGTTTATGATATTTATTGTCACTTAAGCCTGCATAATTGACCCATGCAGCCTTTTCATGGCTGTTTAAGTATTCCGCAACTTTCTGGGCATTTTCACAATGCCTTGGCACACGCAGATGCAGCGTTTCTAACCCAACATTTAACAGGAACGCATTTTGCGGAGACTGAATGGAGCCTAAATCCCGCATAAGCTGCGCCGTCGCTTTCTGGATAAATGCCATCTTGCCAAATTTCTCGGCATAAACGATTCCATGATAAGATTCGTCCGGCTCTGTCAGGCCTTTGAACTTCTCTTTATGCGCCATCCAGTCAAAATTCCCAGAATCAATGATTGCGCCGCCTACGCTCATAGCATGGCCGTCCATATATTTCGTCGTAGAATGCGTCACTATGTCTGCGCCCCATTCAAACGGCCGGCAGTTAATCGGCGTCGCAAATGTATTGTCAATAATGAGCGGAACGCCGTGTCTATGCGCAATGCCTGCAAAACGCTCTATATCCAAAACCACAAGGGAAGGATTTGAAATTGTTTCTGCAAACAACGCTTTTGTATTTGGCAAAAACGCAGCTTCAATTTCTTCGTCGGAAGCATCCGGATCGACAAAGGTACAGGAAATCCCCTGCTTTTTCATCGTCGTCCCAAACAGGTTAAACGTGCCCCCATAAAGAGAATTGGAACATACGAAATGATCTCCCGCCTCACAGATATTAAATATGGCATAATAATTCGCCGCCTGCCCAGATGAGGTCAACATGCCTGCAATGCCGCCTTCTAATTCTGTAATCTTCGCAGCTACCGCATCATTCGTCGGGTTTTGAAGCCTTGTATAGAAGTATCCGGCTTCTTCTAAATCAAACAGCCTGCCCATCTGATCGCTGTTTTCATACCGAAACGTCGTGCTCTGGTAAATCGGCAATACCCTTGGCTCTCCTTTTTTCGGCTGCCAGCCTGACTGGATGCAAATTGTTTCCGGCTTATACTGTTTCCCCATTTTCCTATTCTCCTTATCAGCTTATGTTTCATTCGTCCCAGTTATGAAAAACTTCCTGAACATCGTCGTCTTCATCTAACAAATCAAGTATTTTGCGGATGCTGTTTAAGTCCGCTTCTTCAGACAGCGTCACATATGTCTGCGGCAGCATCGTCACTTCCGCATTTGCCATTGGAATTTTCTCCTGCTCGAACGCTTCCCGCACCGCAGAAAAATTTTCAGGCAGCGTAAGGATTTCAAAGCTGTCTTCTTCTTCCGAAAAGTCATCTGCGCCCGAATCAAGCGCAAACATCATCAAATCGTCCGCTTCCATCTCACAATCGTCTTTATCGACGATAATCTGGCCTTTTTCGTCAAACATATAGGATACGCATCCTTGCGTCCCGATGCTTCCATTCCCTTTGGTAAAAGCATTTCTGACGTTTGCGGCAGTGCGGTTTTTATTGTCCGTAAGGGCTTTTACAATGATAGCCGTTCCCGACGGGCCATATCCTTCGTATGTAACTTGTTCGTAATTGACATTGTTTGTATCTCCCGCCGCTTTTTTAATCCCGCGTTCTATCGTATCGTTGGGCATATTGTTGGACTTCGCTTTTGCAATTACATCACGCAATTTACTGTTATTTGCCGGGTCCGCGCCGCCTTCTTTGACTGCGATGGCAATTTCCCTTCCGATTATCGTAAATATTTTACCTTTTGCCGCATCATTTTTTTCTTTTTTATGTTTGATGTTGGCAAATTTGGAATGACCTGACATATTCTTTCCTCTTTTCTGTTTTTTATTGCTTTATGATTTCTATTCTACCATTTTTTCCGCGTTCTGACAAGGAAAATTCCCTTCCGTCCATTGTAAACGCGCCGTGATGCAGCGCTTCCCTGTTTACCGGATTTTTGCATTTGCTTACTCGCGGATCTGGCCGTTTCCGTAAATAATGTACTTTGAACTTGTCAAAGCCAAAAGCCCCATCGGCCCTCTTGCATGAAGTTTTTGCGTGCTAATCCCAATTTCCGCGCCAAACCCAAATTCAAACCCGTCTGTAAACCGGGTGCTTGCGTTGACATAAACCGCCGCCGCATCCACTTCATTTAAAAACTTCTGCGCATTCGAATAACTGTTTGTGATAATCGCCTCTGAATGGCCCGTATTATAGCGGTTGATATGCGAGACCGCTTCTTCCACAGAAGCCACTGTTTTCACAGAAATCTTATAATCCAGATATTCCGTTCCCCAATCCGCTTCCGACGCTGCCGTGACATTCTTCTCATTCCCAAAAATCTGTAAGATTTTCTCGTCTGCCCGCACTTTTACCTGCTTTTCCTCAAGCCGTTTTAATAGAAGCGGCGTAAAGGCATCTACAATTTTTTCATGGATTAACAGTGATTCACAGGCATTGCAAACGCCTATCCGCTGGGTCTTTGCATTCACGATAATGTCTAACGCCATCTCAAAATCCGCGCTTTCATCGACATAAATATGGCAGTTCCCCGTTCCCGTTTCAATCACCGGAATCGTTGCGCATTCCACAACAGCGCGGATCAGCCCCGCGCCGCCGCGTGGAATCAAAACGTCCACATATCCATTCATATTCATAAACTTTTGCGCCGTTTCATGGGATATGTCTGTAATCAAAGAGATCGCGTTTTCTGTCAGCCCTTGTTTTAATAACGCCTCTTTGATACAATCCACAATCGCCTGATTTGAATGGATTGCATCTTTGCCGCCGCGTAAAATTACGACATTCCCCGTCTTAAAACAAAGCCCAAACGCATCTGCCGTGACATTTGGACGAGATTCATAGATAATCCCAACCACGCCAAGCGGGACGCGTTTTAACCCAATCATCAGACCATTTGGCCGCTTTTTCATAGAGATCACTTCCCCAACGGGATCGTCAAGCCCCGCAATCTGCCGTATGCCTTCCGCCATTTGGGCAATCCTTGTATCATCTATCTTTAAACGATCTAACAAAGCTTCCGGCATCCCGTTTTTCTTCCCGTTTTCCATGTCCTTTTGATTTGCCGCAATCAGCTTTTCTTTCTGCGCTGACAAATGTTCTGCAACAGCCAAAAGGGCCTGATTCTTCCTATCCGTGGAAAGGACTGCCATTTCCTGTCTGGCATCTTTTGCCCGTTTACAAATTTCTATTAATTCCATTTTTTTCCTCCCTTTCTCTAAAAAAAGAAACCGCGCGTTCCGTCACAAGCGCATCCATCTTTACATCACAGCGTTCTGTAATAATCCATGGCTCCACCTGAGATTCATACGCAATCCCTATGCAAAACAATCCTTTATGGACGGATAAATAGCGGTCATAATATCCCTTTCCATATCCATAACGGTTCCCCTCCCGGTCAAACACACTGCCCGGAACAAGGCAGACGCCCCGCTTTGCTTTTACTTTTTTTGAGCCGGCATTTGGTTCCAATATCCCAAAAGCGCCTTTGCAAAACTCCTCCATCGACGCTGTCTGGTAAAAATCCATCGTATCGCCCGATACTCTTGGAAACGCCAGACACGCTTCCCGACCCAAAAGCCAGTTATATAATTCCAATAAAGAAACCTCCGACCCATGCGGATAATATCCGAACACGCCGTCCTTTCTCCAACTGTCCATTTCCAAAAATAAGTTGCGCAAATGCGCACAGATGGCGGCAGAATATTTTTCACAGTCTTCTTTCGCCAGTCCATTGCGTTTTTGTAAATGGCGCTTCCTAATCTGCTGTTTTGTTTCCATACGTTTCACCCAGATTATACACCGAGCCGTCAGGGTTTTGTATGTCAATTTGATCCAACTGCGCTTTTAAATTCCCCCTGACATTTGCCACAAATTCCTTCCGGAGCAAATCCTGCTCCGTTTTCTCCGCTTCCGTCAATCCTTCCGCTTTTGATTTTCTATATAATTCATTAATTCTGTCAATTTTCTGTTGATTCATTCTTTAAAGCGTCTCCTCTATAAAATCACTAATATAAAAATCTTCGTCATAATTTGCATGGAACAGCGTCCCAACAAAATCCCCTTCAAAAATATGATGCAGTATCCCTACGTCTTTTGCATTCGCAATAATCATATCCGCGCCGGATTTCGTCGCGATCTTTGCCGCCGCAAGCTTCGTCGCCATTCCTCCAGTCCCTACGTCGCTTCCCGTCGATTCTTTCGCCATGCCAAACAAAGATTCATCTATAATTTCCACATCATGGATAAACGCTGCATCTGGGTTTTCCCGCGGATCGTCTGTGTAAAGCCCGTCAATATCAGACAACAATACCAACAGATCCGCCGACACCAGCGAAGCCACAAGCGCAGAAAGCGTATCATTGTCCCCAAACTGCATTTCATAAGTGGAAACCGTATCATTTTCATTGACAATCGGTATTACGCCAAGCCGGAACAATTCTTCCATTGTGTTCTGCGCATTTTTACGCGCGACAAGATCCACCATTGTATTTTTCGTCATTAAAACCTGCCCTGCCGTCTGATGGTATTCCGCAAACATCTTCTGGTACGTCATCATAAGCCTTGCCTGCCCGACAGCGGCGCATGCCTGCTTTTGGGCAATCGTCTCTGGGCGCTTCTCCATTCCCATAAATGTCCTGCCAACCGCAATCGCGCCGGAACTGACTAATGCAACGTCCAATCCGCTGTTGCGTAAATCGCAAAGTTCCCGCACCAGCCGTTCCATTTTATAAAAATCTATCTTACCTGTTTCTTTGTGCTGTAGAGAAGACGACCCGATTTTTATAATCACACGCTTTTTTTCCATTTCCATCTCCTCCTAAACTTGCCACTCTGCCTATTGCCCTATTTCTAAAACAAACCAAATATTTGTCTCTCTGCTTTTTGCGCTACACGCTATGCCATCTCGTATTGCATCCATTCGTATTTTAACCTGCTCCCTTCCATGATTTCCGCCGGAAGGAGCGCCCGAGCCACAAGCTTCACATGATCTGATTCTATATCCGTCCTCTTTAAATTTGCATAATCCCCTTCTATGCTTACAACTTCATAATACCATGTTTCCATACAATTTTGTCCCTCCATTGCCCTCTGACATCAATGCGCTCCTGCCATTTACTCTGCAGGAATGACTAAGTTTAACCATAATCCGCAAACGCATCCATGTCAGATTTTTTGTTTCATTGTAATTTTTTTATACTGCCCAAATCTTTTCCTTCCACTTTTCCATTTTTCCATATATCATTGCAAATCGCCAAATTCTCTGTTAAAATACGGACTTATTCAAACATTGCAAAAGAAAGCGGGGATTCCCTATGTTTACAAAATTAAACCTCAAATCCTGCGTCATAATTCTCCTTGGGAGCGCCTTTCTGGCGTTCGGGCTTTACCATGTCCATTCCTTTTCCGGCGTAACTGAAGGCGGCGTATTAGGAATGTCGCTTCTGCTTGAACATTGGCTCAGCCTGTCTCCGGCAGTATCTGGTTTTCTATTAAATGGCATATGTTATGCCATCGGATTAAAACTCCTTGGCAAAACATTTCTCGGCTATTCCATGCTTGCCGCCGCAGGGTTTTCCATTTCTTATAAGCTCTTTGAACAATCCGGTCCACTTTGGCCAAAGCTTGCCGATATGCCGTTTGCCGCTTCCATAACCGGCGCAATCTTCGTCGGCATTGGCGCGGGCGTATGCGTCCGGTACGGCGCAGCTTCCGGAGGAGACGATGCGCTTGCCATGAGCATTTCCCATCTTACGAAATGGAACATTGAATGGATTTACTTAATGTCCGATTTGCTCGTTCTTGGATTGTCTCTAAGTTATATTCCGATCCAACGAATTGGTTATTCTATCTTAACCGTTCTCCTCTCCGGCCAGATTATCGGATTTTTGCAACGCATTTAAATTGAACCTTTGCGATTCTTTCTAAAACGGACGTCTCTTTGAAGCAAACGGTAAACCGTCGCGGCTAAAGGCACGCCCAGCAACATTCCGCCAATGCCCATTACGCCGCCGCCAATCGTCACCGCCGCAAGCACCCAAATCCCCGGCAGGCCTACCGATGAGCCAACGACGCGCGGATAAACCACATTGCCTTCCACCTGCTGCAAAATTGCAAGATATACAAGAAATGCCACTGCATTGACCGGATTTACCGTAAAAATCATAAACGCGCCTATGATCGCGCCTATGTAAGCGCCTGCAACCGGAATCAGGGCGGTAAACCCTACCAGACAGCCAATCATAGCCGCATAAGGCAGCCTTAATAAAAGCATTCCGCCCGTACACAGTCCGCCCAAAATCACAGCCTCCATGCACTGCCCGACGATATAACTGTGAAACGAACCGTTCATTTCCCGAAGCACATATAAAAGTTTTCCGGCAAAACGTTTCGGAAGATACGCGCGCATCAACGTTTTTAACTGCATTCCCAGTTTCTCTTTCCCCGTTAAAATGTAAATTGAAAAAATAAAGGAAATTAAAAGTGTGACTGCCTTCGCAAAAATGGAAGTTACAATCCCAACAGCCGCCCCCATTGCGCCTCCTACGCCTGTAAAAAGAAAATTAAACGCTTTGATTAAGCCTTCCTTAATATCAAGGCTGTTTCCTTTAAAAAAGTTATTCCCTTCCGCAAACAGCCCGCTGATTTCAAAGTTTTCTTCCAGCCAAAACAAAGCGGTTTCTATTGCCTTTGGAAGCTGCTCTACTAATACTTTCAGACAGTTGACAAGTTCCGGCACAATCATCTGCACAATAAATACGGCAATACAAGCGATGCAGACATATGCAAAAGTCATACAGACTGGCCTGCGGATACGGTCAATCAAAGGTTTTTTGCTTTTTGTGAAAAAATAACGTTCAAAAAAAGACATCAAAATATTGACGACATATGCCATGATCCCTCCAAAAAACAGAGGAAACGCCGCCCCGAATGCAACGCCTGCCAGATTCATGCAAAAATCCCAATAATGTATAATAAAATACACAAGCAAAACTGTCGAACCTGCCCGTATACAGGTTTTCCACTTTAATTCCATAGTAACCTCCGTTCGTACCGTTTAAAATCTTTCGTTTCCCACTTTGCCATTATAACATTGAGCAGATATTTATACAATAAGAAAAGAGAGATGCAGGGCGCCTGCATCTCTCTTTACAAACTATTTCTTATTGTAAGACGTCTTTTTCGAAATTTTGCCTTTCTTACAGTTGTTTTTTAATTTATTAAACTCTTTCTTAGACATTTTCTTTGGAACCGTCACTTTGCATTTCGCATGTGTTCCTTTAAATGCTTTTGAAGCAATCTTCGGAGCTTTGAGCGTTTTAAACGTAATGGTTTTTAATTTCTTTAAGTTATAAAATGCCTTTGAATCTATTTTAGTAATATTTGCTCCAATTTCCACCTTATTGAGTTTCTTTGCTTTTGTAAAAGCTTTTGAAGCTATGGAAGTTACTTTAAAAGTAATGTTTCCAATCTTAACTGTAGGCGGAATTGTGACCTTTTTCACACTTTTCTTAACTCCTGACACAGCTACCGTCCCTTCGGATGCATGAGAGAACGTAATTTTATAAACCAAGTCTCCCACTGTGATTTCTTTCCCTTTTTCCGGAAGCGCTGGCATCCATTTTGCATATAAAACAATATTTTTCGTAATTTTACTTGTTTCAGAAAATTTATTTTTGAACGCCTTATCGGTATACCAGCCGTCAAATATATAATTTGCTTTTGTCACCGTTACTTTTGTAATCGTCTTATTTTGCTCTACCTTCTGGGCTGCCACATTTGTTCCTCCGTTGCTGACGAAAGTTACTGTATAAATTGGTATCCATTTTGCATACAAGGCAATATTTTTCGTAATCTTAGTTGTCTTGAAATTAAATTTTTTGTTTGTCGCCTTGTCATACCAGCCATCAAATTTAAACCCTGTTTTTGTTGGCGCCGGTTTCGGCTCCACTGCAAGTTCATTTTTCTTTTTGGTCTGTGAAGCCACTTTTGTTCCGCCTTTACTGTCAAATGTCACTGTATACTTCTCTGTCTCCACGCCGCCATTTGCCGTCCATTTTGCATACAGCGTAAAATCTGACGTGACCGCTGTGTCAAAATCGTACTCCGTATCGCAGGACGCTTCCTCATACCACCCGCCGAATGTATAGCCTGACTTTGTCGGAGCTTCTGGTTCCGTTACCTTTTCATCTTTATTTACCGTCTGCGGTTCTACTTCTGTTCCGCCTTGGCTGTCAAACGTTACTGTATACTTCTCTGTCTCTCCGCCGCCTTTTGCCGTCCATTTCGCATACAGTGTAAGATCCGCCGTGACTGCTGTGTTGAAATCATATGCCGTAACGCACGATGCTTCCTTATACCACCCGCCGAATGTATAGCCTGACTTTGTCGGAGCTTCTGGTTCCGTTACTTGTTCATCTTTATTTACCGTCTGCGATTCTACCTCTGTTCCGCCCTGGCTGTCAAACGTCACCGTATACGTCTCTGTCTCTCCGCCGCCTTTTGCCGTCCATTTCGCATACAGCGTAATATTTGCCGTCACCGCTGTGTCGAAATCGTATGCTGTCTGGCACTGCTCATCTACATACCAGCCGCCGAATGTGTAGCCTGTTTTCGTTGGGGCCGAAGGTTCCTCTGCGGTTAAGCCTTTCCCAACGATCTGACTGCGGACGGTTGAACCGCCTTTACTGTCAAATGCCACTGTAAATGCCTCTATCCACTTCGCATATAAGGTAATATCCCCTGTCACGGCTGCCGTAAAGTCATACGCTGTCTGGCACTGCTCATCGCTATGCCAGCCGCCAAATACATAGCCTGCTTTTGTCGGATCAGAAGGTTTTTCCGCAGTTAAGCCTTTTCCAACAATCTGGCTTTTGACAGTTGAACCGCCTTTACTGTCAAATGTTACCGTACACGCCTCTATCCATTTCGCATACAAAGTAATATCGCCTGTCACAACCGTTGCAAAGTCATATGCTGTCTGGCACTGCTCATCGCTATACCAGCCGCCAAATGCAACGCCTTCTTTCGTCGGATCTGACGGCTTTTCTGCTGTCAGCCCTTTTCCCACGATCTGGGCGGGAACATTTGAACCGCCTTTACTGTCAAACGTCACCGTACATTTTTCCAGCCATTTTGCATACAAAGTTAAATTACTTTTTACTGGAGCGCGGAAATTATATGGCGTTGTCATCGCCGCGTCACTATACCACTTATCAAAAATAAACCCTTCCCTAATCGGATTTGTCGGCCGTTCCACCTTACCGTCTTCTTTTACGCGCTGCCCCTCTACAGCAGAACCCTGATTGCTTTCAAACGTAATGTCATAGAAAATGGTCACCTTTTCTTCATACTTTGACTGCGCTTCCTCTGCCAGTTTTTGCGTTTCTTTCTGTGATGTTTTTTTTGACTGCGCTTCTGCGCGCTTTGTAGACGCAGTTGCCAAAAGCTCTGGAATTTCACCCAGTTTTTCCTCAGCCTGCTGGATTTTATCTGTTTTATCCGCTCCGTCCGGCATTCCGGCAGCTTCCCGCAGTAAAATCTGGGCTTGCGCCCTGGCAAGTTCCGCTTCGCCTGTCGCTTTTAATGCTTGCGCCTCGGCAACTTCGGATTCCGCCCCATATTGTTTTGCCAGCAATGTATAATATTCCGCTTCTTTCCTTAACGCTTCCGCGCTCGTCTTATCCGTTTCCGCATCCCATGCCTGTTTCGCTGTATTGGCTTGGGCAGTAATATCCGCCAAAGCTGCCTGAGCTGTTTGTAACCGCTCAGACGCTTCCTGCGCCTGACGCTGCGCATCTGCCTGATTCCGTTCTAATGTCTGGCTGACGCTTGAATTATTTTCCAGCATTATAATTTCATAGATAACAGGAACCGTATTCTCCCATTCTATTTTTATTTCAAAAATATTCTCCATGTCACTTGTGTCAAAGCAGGAAAAACTCCGGTATAACGTCCCTACTTCTTCCCAACCGTCCGCTGTCCGGACAGACACGTTTGCATTGCTGATGGCGTTTCCACTCTGTAAAATATTAAATCCGCTAAATTTCGTTTTATCTGACGGACGGTAGATAAAAGAACCGTTTGCCGAACTGGAATCCGGCTGGAATGCTGTCGTCAAATTATTGTCAAACAGATTAGACGGTTCAAAGCCTTTCATCAATTTCGCATCTGTTTGATACGTCGGATCATTGACGTCCGGAATATATTCACCGCCGTTAATCCGAATCTCATTTAACTCCAACCAGCGGCTGCTGTAATTAGCCGTAAATATTAAACGGAGATACCTTGCCTTTACATTGTTAATGGCTGCATTTTCTGCGTAGGCATATGCAACGTCCACAGTATCATGCGCCCAGCCGGGTCCGGTCATCTCAATAGGTTTTGTATTCGCTTCATCTGCCGGGTTTACTTCCCCATCTCCGATTGTAAGAATATCCGTCCATGTACTGTTATCCACGGAAGCTTGAATTTTCGCATCCCTTGGATAATCCAAAGCCGTATCCAATACATAAACCCTTAAAGAACGAAGCGTAATTTCCTGCCCCAAATCATATGTCACATAATCCCCACTTTTTTGCGTGGCGCAAAACTTCGCTTTTGTGGTAAGATCTCCATCCATCAAATATTTGGTTGTGCCAAGCTTCCTTGCATCTTCAGCATGATCCGCGCCGCCGATATTTGACTCAAGAAAATCGCTCGGCTTTAATTCAGACGTTGTTACTTCAAACGTCGTCAAATCAAATGTAACATCTGCATTTGTCTTATTGATAAGGCGGATATAACGGGCCGCGTTTTCCAGATCGTCTTTTTCATTCCACTCTAATTGATTGGCCGCCTTCTCTACCGTAAGCCCGTTTATTGGATCTGACCCATCTACTGTAATCTCAGAAACCTCATGCAGCCGATCCAGTTTTAATCCGATATATTCATTTGGCTTTAAAGTGACATTCTGTTTTGCTGTAATGCTGAAGCGATCTGATGATTCGCTGACGTCTACATTCCAGCCTGCGCTGTCTTCCAAATTTGAGTAGAACCAATCCGTTTCCACATAAGAATATACGGAAAACTCAGAAAACTTAACCCATTTATGTAAACGTTCATCGTTCACTAACCGGACATAACGCGCTTCCTGTCCGCCAAGATTCACTACATAAATATCCTTTCCAGACGCCTGGCCCTGATAAGATGGCAAATCCGTCCAATTCGTTCTATCTGTAGAATAAGACACATGGTATTTCGTCCATTTCTCTGCATCGCCTGCGCCGACCACTGCGCGCACACGTCCCACCGGCTTTACAGCCTCAAGGTCAAATTCAATATAATCTCCAACTAAAGTACAGTCTTTATCGTCTCCTTCCCCTTTTGTATCATACCATACAATAGTATTGTCATTCCCATCGGTCAAATTACTCGTTGCGCCATTATATACGACCCATCTGTCTATCGGCGTTACTGTACCTGTATACTTCGCTTCCGCCGTCACCGGATAAGCCGCAAATTCAGAGAAGTAAACCCATTTCGCAACTTCTTCATCATTTACAAGACGGATATATCTTGCTCTGACCCCGCCTAAATTTACTGTGTAAATGTCTTTTGTAGAACCCGCCGCGCTCACATAAGACGGAGTAATATCTGTAAAATTGACGCCATCCGTGGAATACGCCACATGATATTTTATCCATTTATCTCCATTTCCTGCGCCAACCACTGCGCGTACATTCCCTACTTTTTTATTTTCCCCTAAATCAATCTGGATATAATCTCCCACTACGGTTTTATTATTCGGCACCCTATACCAGACAGATGTTGAATCATTTCCATCTGTCAGATTGCTTTCAGATCCTTCATAGACGCTCCAGCCTTCTGATTTTGAAATCCCTGCCACTTCATAGGGCCTTCCTGATTCCACATATTCCGGATTTACAATCGTAATCACCCTTGAGGAAAGATATTCCATTACATCGCTGACAAACGGCTCGATATATTTTCTTCCCGCTTTTGCATAAAGAGTTCCTGCGTTAAAGTAGGAAAATCCATATGTTTTCGATTTTTCATAAACGGACTGCGCCGCTGAAAAATGCTCCCAGACGCCGTCGCTGTCGTTCTCCATATTCGCCTTTAATGTTTGCATCAATCTGACGCCTGCCTGCGCCAAATCCCGCAGACAGCTGAAAAACGGCTTCATCTGGGCTGCAGTGCGGCGGTTTGTCCCTCTTTCCAAATACAAATCAGCCGCATCGTATATCGTCTGAAATTCTTCCTGCAATTCCAAAATTTCCTCTGACGTATAAGTTCCCGAATCTAATTTTGCCAAAAACGCCTCAAGAAGCGGCTTTAATTCCACAGATTCTTCAAATGGCACCTGCTTTCCAGTCGTTTGATCCGGAGACTGCGCGATTTGATGTTTCGCTACTTCCCTTAACGCCAGAGATTCTTCCGTTTCAATCGGCGTCATATGGTCAATGTACTTAAATGCATCGTCCCAAGCCTGATCGCCTTCTTGCGCATCCTGCCAAATGTTCCAACAGTAGTCTGCCGCCGTAAAAATGCCGACTTTCGAAGATTCCGATTCCTGAATCGGGTTTAGCACGATTCCTTCATAGCTTGCCGGCTCAATTCCGGTATGGAGGATATAGTTATGCCCTCCCATAATCTGGCTGTTTTTTGTATTGTCATTGCAGGGCCAGTTTACCCACATATATGGATAGCGCCCTTTTCCGTTCGCGTTCAATCCATTGAAAAACGCCGTAGAAAATTCCTGTGACACTTCGCCCCAGATTTTCCCTCCAGTCACTAAAATATGTATTTTTTCACTGACGCCCTCACTAATTGCCGTCATTTTCGCATCCGTCGTCGCCATATAGCAAGTCGGGCAGTAAAGAATATCCGTCTTTAAATCCGGAATTTCTTTTTTCAATTCTTCCAGCCATTCCTGCATGTCATTTAAAAACCGAATAACGCGCTCTGCCGATTCACCAGTTGCATCGTCCTCCAAAATAGAAATCTGGCGCACTCCGGCATTACGGATTACCTGTTCAAATTTCGCCTGAACCACTTTTAGTTCTGCATCATATGTCGCATCTGATAAGTTCACCGGATTATTCATAAATGGATGCAACGCATAGACAAAGAAACACTTGCTTTCATTTCCCGCTTTCGCCAGCGCCTCAATATCTTTTAATCCCGCTTCATCATATAACTCACGCCACCGTTTGTTATGGAGCGGATCGTCTTTTGGCGCATAGATATACTGGTTCATCTTAATCTCTCCGCCAAACTGCATTAAATCAATCCGGTCTTCTTTCGACCACGGATTTCCATAATATCCTTCAATAAAACCGCGGAATTCTATTTCCGCATAATCTTTTATTGTCAGGTTTTTTACGCTTTTTTCCTTTATCTGCTCTAAAATGCGTTTAAACGTCGTCACGCCATAATAAGCGGCGTCCGTATTTTTGCCGAGGATTACAATGTCTCCATTATCGATCCACAGGGTGTATGCATCATACTCCTCATAAATAGACGCATCCACATTATGGGACTTCCCATACTGATCCGCAGCATCGCCTGAACCATAAATGCCAACGGTCATATTTGTATTGCCGTCTTCTTGCGACGGCGCCTGCAAAAGCTCCTGCGTCTCTAATGTTTCTTCTATTCGGGTCTTCGTATATTCGTCAATGCCTCCCCCTGCAAAAACATTCACTTCTTCCGTCAACGCGGTTGTCCCTGCGCCATACACAATACTCTGCGGCGTAGGATAAATTTCATATTCCCCCTCGCTCTCTGCCACTCCTGCTAATGCCGGAACGGCAAATGCCAGCAGCAATGTGAATAATCCTACGAAAGAGCACAGCGCTCTCCTTTTGTTGCTTTTCACCATATTTTCTCCTCCTTTTCAATGGACTTATATACATATTATACCACTCGGAGGAATCTAAAACAATTAAATTTTGTATTTTTATGCAATAACTATCTTTTCCAATTTTTTTCCAAACTGTGAAATACCTCAAGCGCATCTTCTTCTATCTTCCCATAATCGTAACTTTGCGCAATTTTCTCTGAAACATCTTTGGTGGAAAGGTGATAAAACTCTGTCCCCGTCTTATCACAAAGCACATATGCGGCAAAGATAAACCCTGCCACTAGCATCCGGACTTTAAAAAAAGAGAAACTGTCTGAAGCTTCCCCTCCTTTTGCATCGGTTTCTTTCTCAAATTCATACTGACGTTTTGGTGAGTCAAATGATTTTCTGACATTTTGAATATAAGCTTTCCGCGCTTCCACATCTTTCATACGCATATCGTCACTTCCCATCTTTCCAATATAATTTCTCTGCTTTTCCAAAAAACGAAACCGATCAACTGCCATAAAGCCCAGAGTTCAAAGACATTCCGCCTTTTTCTCTCTAAAAATCCTGCCTTTCCGACAGCCTCCACCCCTCCCGCTTTTTATAAAGTATATAAAAAAACTACACTGCTTATGCCCTAAACATAAAAAATATCGCACTGCTTATATCCTTAACATAAAAACTCTTTCCTGCTTTTGTTATTGACTTAACTCCCTCTGCTTTTCCTTTTGACTTAAATCCTTCCGCTTTTTAAAACTCCCCATGCTTTTATATTAACATAAAAAAACCGCCTCCATAAAAGAAAACGAAACAGACTACGCTTTCTTCCATAGATGCAGTTTTTTGCCTATAAAATATGTCAATTATAAAACTCTATGCGATCCGCAATTCTTTCCCGGCAAATTCTAAACCCTTCATTTGCAAAACAGCGGACTCCTAACTAAATTAACGCTGTGACAATTCCTGAGTAATGTCCTCCCATGTGATGCCCCGCTCTGCCATCAGCACCATTAAATGGTAGATATAATCCGAAATTTCATATTTCATTTCTTCAGGGTCTGGATTTTTTGCCGCAATTATAATTTCCGTATTTTCCTCTCCGATTTTCTTTAAGATTTTATCCAATCCTTTTTCAAACAGGTAATTTGTATAAGATCCCTCTTTCGGAAATTGTTTCCGGTTCATAATAATGCCATACACTTCTTCAAACACTTTCAGCGGGTTTTTCTCAAGGTATTCTTTCTTCACAATCGAATGGAAAAAACAAGATGCGTTTCCCGTATGGCAGGCCGCGCCAATCTGGGAGACTTTCGCTAATATCGTGTCAAAATCACAGTCCGCCGTCAGCGACTTCACATACTGGATATGACCGGAAGTCTCGCCTTTCCGCCAAATTTCCTGCCTGCTCCTGCTAAAATACGTCATCTGTCCGGAGCTTATCGTGCATAAAAACGCTTCTTCATTCATATACGCGAGCATAAGCACCTCGTCTGTCCGGTAATCCTGAACAATCACCGGAACCATGCCGTCTGAGTTTTTCTTTAAATCCCGCCATTGAAGCGAAGAAGCAAAATTCACCATATGTATCCCGTACTCAGAAAGCCTTGTCTTTAAAAGCATAATTTCCTGAGCGGACTCCGTGACAAACCTTCCCGTTATGCCCCTGACAGAATCCCGTTTTAAAATATCCACAAATTCTTCTAAATTATAATCCTCCACCGCCACAATGGATGGAATCGCCGTAATATTTTCTAAGGCATCCAGCATTTTTTTATCTAGCGCGAGCATTTCATGGAAGTGTTCTTCCATCGCTTCGCTGTTTTTAAAAATAAAATTCACGTTTTTCACAGAGACTAAAATCCGGTCTTTGCCAAACCGTTTGCTTGCTTCTTTTGCCAGTTCAAAGCTGTTTGGCTTTGAGCCATTTAATATCACCTGAAGACAGCCCGCGTAAAATATCTTTTTAATATCTTCAAAACGCCTGATATTTCCTCCCGCGCAGACTTTTATCTCTAAATTCCGGTTTAAATTTTTAATGGTCTGTAAATTCAGTTCGTGTTCGTCGTCATCGTCCGATAAGTCGAAAATAAAAATCTTATCTACTCCACAGTCATTAAAAATCTTTGCCGTTTCAAACACATCTCCGTCCGGAGTAAAGTCGTTTGGCCCTTTGACCGCCCTGCCGTCTTTTAAATAAATTGTAGCCGCTATATTTTTATATTCCATTTTATAAACTTCCTTTTGTCGATAATATTCCGGAAATCCGCTGATCGGTTCCGGTCGCATCGTCTAACGCCCTTGCAAAAGCTTTAAACATACCTTCAATTATATGATGGTTATTCGTTCCTGACAAGACTTTTATATGAAGATTCATCTTTGCCTTATAGGAAATGGCATAAAAAAACTCTTTTACCAGTTCCGTTTCCAGATAGCCGACGCGGTCTGTCGTAAATTCGGCGTCAAATGAGAGATACGGCCTGCCGGAAAGATCCACCGCGCACAAAACTAAGGTCTCGTCCATTGGCAGTATACAGCTTCCGTAACGGCGGATGCCCTTTTTGTCCCCAACCGCTTTTTTAATCGCAGTCCCTAACACAATTCCAACATCTTCTACCGTATGATGCCCGTCTACCGCCAAATCTCCCGAAGCGACCAGCTCCATGTCAAAAAACCCATGTTTTGCAAAGCCTTCCAACATATGGTCAAAAAAACCGATCCCCGTGTCAATTTCTGAATTTCCCGTACCGTCTATATTGAATTTCAAAGAGATGTCTGTCTCTTTCGTCGTCCGGTTTACGCTTGCTTCCCTTGCCATAACGTTTCCTCCTCCTCAAACCTTACGCGGATTGAATTTGCGTGGGCGGTAAGTTGTTCCGACTCCGCAAACTGAACAATATCGGGATATACTTCCCGAAGCGCTTCTTTCGAATAGGAAATGACGCTGGATTTTTTTATAAAGTCATCTACGGAAAGCGGCGAGAAAAATTTTGCCGTCCCATTCGTCGGAAGCACATGGTTTGGCCCCGCAAAGTAATCGCCAAGCGGCTCCGAGCTGTATTCCCCAATAAAAATCGCGCCTGCGTTACGGATTTTCGTCATGACCTCATACGGATCTGCCGTCATAATTTCCAAATGCTCGGATGCAATCTCATTTGCCGCCGTAATTGCATCTTCCATTGTGTCCGCTACCAGAATGTATCCATAATTTTCAAGCGATTTTAAAATAATCTCCTTTCTGGAAAGCGTCTGCGTGAAACGGTCTATTTCTTTTGAAACCTCCTGCGCAAGTTTTTGGCTTGTCGTAATCAAAATTGCAGAAGCCAACACATCATGCTCGGCCTGTGACAATAAATCCGCCGCCACAAAACGGGGGTTTGCCGTTTCGTCCGCCAAAACTAAGATCTCGCTTGGCCCCGCAACGGAATCTATGCTGACATAGCCAAACACCGCCTTTTTGGCAAGCGCCACATAAATATTCCCCGGCCCTACGATTTTATCCGCCTTTGGAATGCTCTTAGTCCCAAACGCCATTGCCGCAACTGCCTGCGCGCCGCCTGCCTTATAAATCTCATCTACGCCCGCTTCCTTTGCCGCTACAAGCGTCGACGCGTAAACGCTCCCGTCCGCAGACGGCGGAGTGCACATAATAATGCGTTCCACGCCCGCCGCCTTCGCAGGAAGGACATTCATCAACACGGAAGATGGATACACCGCCGTGCCGCCCGGCACATAAACGCCCACACAGGAAAGCGGCGTTACTTTCTGTCCCAGTAAAATTCCCCTCTCATCGCTGTCAAACCAGCTATACTGCCGTTGCTTTTCATGGTACGCCCGGATGTTTTCCTTCGCTTTCCTTATAACGGACAGAAGTTTTTCATCTATTTTCTCATAAGCGCTGCGGATTTCCGCATCCGTCACCCTGACCGTTTCCGCCGTAATTTTCACTCCGTCAAACTGCTCCGTAAACCCAAACACAGCCTCATCTTTTTTTTCCCTGACCTTGGCTATAATCTCAGCGACGCGGCTTTCGTATCCGGCATAATGGTTCGGGCTGCGTTTTAAAAGATGTTCTAAGATATTTTGCTTCGTTTCTGAATTTAACTGTAAGATTTCCATGCTACTTCCTTTCCCCAATGACTAGCTTTAAATCCGAAATAATCCTTGTAATCCGCTCATGTTCCATTTTCATGCTCACTTGGTTGACCACCATGCGCGCAGACAAAGGGCAGACTTCTTCTAACACCATAAGCCCGTTTTCCCGCAAAGTGGAGCCCGTCTCAACAATATCCACAATCACTTCCGAAAGCCCTACAATCGGCGCAAGCTCAATCGAGCCGTTTAGTTTTATAATTTCCACCGTCTGGTGTTTTTTCCCAAAAAAATAATCTTTTGCTATCTTTGGGTATTTCGTCGCCACCCGTATCAGCTCATGGCTTTTTAAATATTCCTCGGCGCTTTTCGGGCCGCAGACGCACATTTTACATACGCCAAAACCCAAATCCAAAACCTCATAAATATTTCTGCCTTCTTCTAACACCGTATCTTTCCCGACAACTCCAAGATCAGCCGCCCCATACTCCACATAAGTCGGCACATCTGGCCCTTTTGCCAGAAAAAACTTTAATTTCAGTTTTTCATTGACAAATATAAGCTTCCTTGTATCCTTTTCCTTCATCTCCTCACAGGTAATGCCAATCCGTTCAAACGCTTCTAATGTCTGTTTCGCCAGCCTGCCTTTTCCAAGAGCAAAGGTCAAATATCTGTCCTCACTCATCTTTTTCCCCTTCCAAAACCGTTATCTTTTCAAAATGCTTCTGTTTTGCATAGCGTTCATATTCTTCTGTTGTATGCGCGCCATCCTTGCAGAGAAGCTCTGCCGCTTTCCCGCTTTTCCGCAATTCCATTGCAAGAAGCGCCGCCTGTCCGTACTGCTCTTTCGAATAGAGAATCAGTTCTCCCGCACAGGGAACCGGAATGGCTATCTTCTGCCGGCTAAGGGCCGCCATAAGCTGATCCGCCACAACGGCAAACCCAATCGACGCCGCCTGCTTCCCAAAATACTGTAAAAGCTTATCGTATCGGCCGCCCTTTAAAACCGCCTCGCCGCTTCCAAACGTATAGCCCGCAAAAACAATTCCCGTATAATACTGATAGTCGCTAATCATATCCAATTCATAAGAAACGTATTTCCCGATCCCGTACGGCTCGAGCGCTTTGTGCAATTCTTCGAGCCGGACAATCGCCGAAAGGATTTTCGGATAGTTGACGGAAAGCGCCCGCGCCTTTCCAAGTTCTTCCATGGAACAATATGCGCTGCAAAGCATGGCAAACAATTCCCGCAAATCCTGAGCCATATCAAATTTCGATACAATCTCCTCTACGCCAAAATAATTTTTATTGGCAATCAGCTCCCGCAGTTCCTCCGCCGCTTCTTCATTAAAACCCGCCGCTTCCATTAATCCGCGGAAAAAATCAGCATGTCCCACACAAAGCTGAAATTCCTTTAAACCTGCCGCTAAAAGGCATTCGACTGCCAGCGCCGCCATCTCCGCATCCGCTTCAACGGAATTATCGCCGATAAGCTCCGCCCCAAGCTGTGTGCTTTCTTTCAGGCGGCCCTGATAGCTGGAATTATTGATAAACACACTGCCCTTATAATAAAAACGGACAGGCAAATCCTCCTCGCTAAAATACATCGCCGCCGCCCGCGCGACGGAAGGCGTAATATCCGGCCGCAGGGCAAGCGTATTCCCCTCCCTGTCAAAAAACTTATACAGGCATTTTGACGGCGTCGTCCCTATCTCCCTGCCAAATATATCAAAAAATTCAAACGTCGGCGTTTCAATCACCTGATAACCGAAACACTCAATCGCTTGTTTTAATTTCTCCTCAAGAATCTGCTTTTTTCTGCATTCTTCCCCATAAATATCCCGAACGCCCTCCGGCGTATGTAATAATCTCCGATTCATTCGTATCTCATTTCCTTCCGTTTTCCAGACGCTTTAACACGCTGATATGTTACTATGCTACTATGAAACCCGTTTCTTGTCAATCTAAAACCACTGCCAATCCGTTCAAAACGGGCCGCGTCTCTCAAGATCTTGTTTCATCCCTTCTAAATACGGCACAAGCGCGCCGCCGTCCCTCTGCAAAAAAAACTCTGGCTCTAATTCTTCATAGCGGAAACTTTTCCTTCCGCCTTCTTCCTTTCTTTGCCAAAATCTCTTTAAGAGCGAAAAGGTCAGATAATAATATTCCTCCCGTTTTGTATACGCAATTAATACGAATGAAATTCCGCCCTGCTTTTCAAAATCCTCCATAAACGCAATCTGATGCGCATGGATATTCGCAAGCGGAAACGTGTCGGTATGGCACTCTTTCGCATCAAAACAGACCGGAATCCCCTGTACCGCCCCGATATAGTCGACCGTGCTTTTCTGGTCAAAATACGCTAATGTAATCTGCCTGTTCTCTTTATCGATCCGAATCGGCGTAATCGGCGTCGGGATCTTTTGAATTAAGGCTAAGCCGTTTTCTAAATATTTTTCATTCGTCCGGTTTATAAATTCCTCTAACGCCGAACCGCGCAGTCCCCTGCTGTTCCATGTCGCCATATCCGCCTACTCCCTCTCAAATGCAGCCTCCGCTTCCAAAAACCGCTTTGGAGGCGCAGCCGTAATCTCTATGCCATCTTTCAGGCAAATCTTACTGGCATACAAAAGCTGCGCCGTTATCCCTTTTTGCCGCGCCGCCCCATATTTTATGTCCCCGACAATCGGATGCCCGATGGAAGCCAAATGCGCCCGAATCTGATGCGTTCTTCCGGTAATCAGTTTTACTTCTAAAAGCGTCGCGTGGGAAAACTGCCGTACTGGCGCATACTCCGTTTCAATCCGTTTTTCTTCACTTGATCTTCTTTCCTGTGTAACTGCGGCATAATTTTTCACCTGATCTTTCCGCAGATACCCTTCTATATGGCAGGATGCTTCGATTCTGCCTTCCACAATACAGCGGTAAAATTTCTTCGCCGTCCTGTTTTTAAAACTCTCGGAAAGTTCCTGAAGTCCTTTAAGCGTTTTGCCCGCCGCTAAAACGCCGGAAGTATTCCGGTCTAAACGGTTGCAGACAGACGGACGAAACGCCGCGGACTTTTCATCCCACTGCCCTGATTCTGCAAGATACGAAAGGATATATTCATTTGCGGAAACGTCAGATGCAGACGCTTTTTGGGAAAGCATCCCAAACGGCTTGTCTATCACAAGAATATCTTTCGTTTCATAGAGAATCTCAAACGGAAGATCCGATAGATCCACTTTTGGCAGAAGCTCTTTTTGCATCCGCTGTCCTTCCGGAACCGAGAACTTCTCAAACGTTTCATCGGAAAGAAAAAACTTCACATGGTCGCCTGCCGCCACCATCTGCCTGCCATCCGCTTTTTTTTCATTGAGCAGAATATTTTTCTTACGGAGCATTTTATATAAAAATCCGGCGGGCGCCAATGACAAAACTTTTTTTAAATATTTGTCCAGCCTCTGCCCGGCTTCGTTTTCCTGTATCGTCAATTCACGCATACCCTATTTTCCCGCCTTTTTCTTTTTGTGGACATTGCGGATCGTCTTTTTCTTTACCGGCTTTTCCACTGTCTTTTTCCTGCTCTGCGGCCCGCCCTTTTTCGGGCGGATCAGGCAGTTTTTGTCAAAACCGATTAAATCTTTCCGCCCCGCCTTTTCCAGCGCTTCTTTCACCAGTTCGTAATTTTTCGGGTTCCGGTACTGGATTAACGCCCTTTGCATCGCCTTTTCATGGGGATTTGACGCCACATATACTTTTTTCATCGTGCGCGGGTCATATCCCGTATAATACATGCAGGTCGATACCGTCGAAGGCGTAGGATAAAAATCCTGAACTTGCTGTGGCATATAGCCAATATCCCGCAAAAACTCCGCCAGCTCCACCGCTTCCTTTAACGAAGAACCGGGGTGGGAAGACATCAGATACGGGACAAGATACTGCTTTTTGCGCAACGCGCGGTTCATCTTTTCATACGCCGTGACAAATTGCTCATAGACTTTTCTTTTCGGCTTCCCCATCATCTCTAACACGGCGTCGCTGATATGTTCCGGCGCAACTTTTAACTGCCCGCTGACATGATGTTCGCAAAGCTCCTCCAAAAAAGAAGAATCTTTCTCGCGCATCAGGTAATCATAGCGGATGCCGGAACGGATAAATACTTTTTTGACATTTGGAAGCCCCCTTAGCTTACGCAGTAATTCGAGATAATCCTGATGGCTCACTTCTAAATTTTTGCAAGGAGACGGAAACAGGCACTGCCTGTCCCTGCAAACGCCTTTTTCCTTCTGCTTTTGGCAGGAAGGCTGCCTGAAATTCGCAGTCGGCCCTCCCACGTCATGGATATAGCCTTTAAAATCCGGCTCCCAAACCATCTTCCCTGCTTCATTTAAAATAGATTCATGGCTTCTTGCCTGAATAATCCTCCCTTGGTGAAACGTCAGCGCGCAAAAGTTACAGCCGCCAAAACAGCCCCTGCTGCTGACTAAGCTAAACTGCACTTCCGCTATCGCGGGAACGCCGCCCTGCGCTTCATAAGAAGAATGGTACGTCCGCATATAAGGCAGCGCGTAAACCGCATCCATTTCGCTTTGGCTTAAAGGCTTTGCCGGAGGATTCTGCACGACAAACAACGATCCGTCATACGTCTCAAACAAACGTTTCCCAGAAAACGGGTCTGTATTGCAATACTGTGTATAAAAGCTTTTGGCATACGCCTTTTTGTCCGACTTCACTTCCTCAAAGCTTGGAAGCTTTTGCGCATCATAAATGTCCTCCCGCTTCCTTGTCTTATATACAGTCCCGTCAATAAAAGTCAAATCCCTTATAAAAATCCCACTGTCTAGGGCTTCCGCAATTTCCACAATACTGCGTTCCCCCATTCCATAAGAAATCAGATCCGCTCCAGATTCCAATAAAATGGAACGCTTAATCTGATTCGACCAATAATCATAATGGGCAAGCCTGCGAAGGCTCGCTTCTATCCCTCCAATGATAATTGGCGTTTTTTTATACGTCTTTCGGATTAAATTACAGTAAACCGTCACGGCGTAATCCGGCCGCCTGCCCATTACGCCGCCTGCCGTATACGCATCCTTTTCCCGTCTTTTTTTTGAAACGGAATAGTGGTTGACCATAGAATCCATATTGCCGGAGGAAACGAGAAAGCCAAGACGCGGCTCCCCAAATACCGAAATACTTGAGTCGTCTTTCCAATCCGGCTGGGAAATAATCCCCACCGAAAACCCACGCGACTCTAACACTCTGGAAATCACCGCATGGCCAAACGAAGGGTGGTCGACATACGCATCTCCAATGACATAGACGAAATCCGGCTGCCGGATTCCTCTTTCTAACATTTCTTGTTTTGTAATGGGTAAAAATCCTGTATTCATATCTGTCCTGCCAAATCCTTTAATTCCTCATATGTTTCTATGTAATAATCACTGATTTCTTTTTTCCGCTCCCGCTGAAATGCGGAATATGCGTCTTCCACGGCGCAGACCTTCATTCCCGCGTTTTTTCCGGCCTCTATCCCTTTGACAATATCCTCAAACACAAGGCACGCTTCCGGCGCGACTTCTAACTGCCTTGCGGCTTCTAAATACACATCTGGGGCGGGCTTTCCTTTATTGACGGAACAAGCCGTGACAATGCACGACATATATGCATCGAAATGGTACGCGTCATTGACCGCCTGAATCAATTCCTCGGAATTGCTTGTGGCTATGCCCATCTTAATCCCGCGTTGTTTGAGCAAATCCAAAAAGTCCTTTACGCCGGATTTTAACTGGACTTCATAGCGGTATTTCTGCTTTGCCATCTGGTTCCAAATCGCCTTTAACTCCTCAACCGATTCACTCAGGCAGTAATATTCTTTACAAAACCTAGCCGTTTCCGTGAAACTCATTCCTTCAATTTTCTCTTGCAGGTCATCGTGATATGTAATCCCTCTTTCACCTAAAAACTCTATGTCTATTTCTCTCCAAAGCCCCATGGAATCCACAAGGGTTCCATCTAAATCAAAAATGACCGCTTCTATTTTATCGAACATTGCATCTCCTATTCAAAACAAAACTTCAATTTTTTCGATTCCAGTTCCTTTAAAAATGGATAGGGATTGTAGCTTTTTTCCGTCCCGTCTTCTTCATTTAGATAAATCCCGACATGCAGATGCACCGGAAAATATCCCGTCGTCCCTTCCACTTCACTGTATCCGGTATCCCCCATAAAACCAAGCAATTCCCCTGCCTGCACTTCATCGCCAATGTGTATATCCGGCGAATAGTCACTTAAATGGGCATAATAAAAGTATACGCCGTGGACGCTTCGGATTCCAATCCGGTAGCCGCCCAGTTTCAGCCAGCCGAGTTTCTCTACATAGCCGTCTGAAATGCTGACTACCGGATAATGCCCCCTTCTGTCCACGCCTGCCATAATGTCGCATCCTTCATGGGCCCGCTCCCCGCCAAAATTGCGGCTGTCCATCCAACTGTCCCCAAACGTAACTTGGTATCCCTTTGTGTCATAGGTGGACTCAGGGATCGGAAAATAGACGGCGTCCTGCCGGACTGCATCTAAAACATCTTCTATTTTCCGCTGTCCATACCCCTCGAAATAAGCAATCATCCATGCATCTATCAGAACGAAAAACAAAAACAGTAAGACATAAGACAGATATTTACGCAATTCCACAGATTCTATTTTAATTCCCTTAAAAGCTCTGCTAAAAACCGGTAGACACGTTCTGCGGAAGCGATATTTAACCGTTCTTTTGGCGTATGAATGTCAAAATTATCTGGTCCAAACGAGATTGCTTCCAGATTCGGGATTCTCTCATAGAAAATCCCACATTCCAATCCGGCGTGGATTGCTTCAAACACCGGCTTCGTTCCATACAGTTTTTGCCAGACGTCCGCCGCTTTTTCCCGAAGCTTTGATTCCTTACAATATTCCCATGCCGGATAACTGCCTTCTAATGTCGTCTTTCCGCCTAAAAATTCCGAAAGCCCCTTTAATTGATCTGCAAGATCCTGTTTCCTGCTCTCTACGCTGCTTCTCACGGAAGAATCTATAAAAAAGCCATCTTGGCATAATTTCATAATTCCCGCATTTAAGGAAGTTTCCACCAAACCTTTTAACGCCATGCTCATATGGCAGACTCCATTCGGCACATGGCGGAGATAAAATAAGACACGTTTCATGGAGTCACCGTCTAATGCATCATACGTTTTTTCTTCTAATATAGAAATCTCCACTGTAAGATCTGGCTCACTAAGGGCATATTCTTTCTGTAAACATTTCGTAATCTCCCCTACAGCCTCTTTTAGCCGCCCTATATCTTTTTGGGACGCCACAAGCGACGCTTCTGCCTTTCTGGGAATTGCATTGTCTTTTAAGCCGCCGCAAAGCCCCGCAATGCCAAAAGATAGTTCCCCGGAAAGACCGGATAAAATCCTGCCAAGCTCTATGACTGCGTTGGCGTGTTCCTTGTCGATTTCACTGCCGGAATGCCCGCCGGACAGACCGCAAAGCGTAAGTAAAACGCCCACGCCTTCCATGTTCCGGTACGAAACCGGAATATGCGTCCTTGCTGTAAGCCCTCCGGCGCAGCTTGTTAAGAAATGGCCTTCCAAATCGGAATCAATATTTAATAAAATGCGTCCCTTAAGTTCAGAAGCGTCAAGCGCCATTGCGCCAAGGAGCCCGACTTCTTCGTTTGTCGTAAATACGGCTTCAAGTCTCGGGCATTGCAGTGAATCATCGTCTAAAATGGCAAGGGCATAGGCAAGGGCAATCCCGTCGTCACCGCCTAACGTCGTGCCTTTTGCCTTTAAAAACCCATCTTCCACATAGAGCTTTAAGCCTTCTTTTTCCATATCAACCGCGGCGTCCGCTTCTTTTTCGCAGACCATATCCATATGCCCCTGCAAAATGACAGTTTCGGACGCTTCGTATCCTTTGGACGCTTCCTTTACAATAATTACATTTCCCGCTTCATCTTTTTTATGCCAAAATCCATGATCTTGCGCAAATTGAACCAAATATGCGCCGATGGCCTCTGTATGATAAGAGCCATGCGGGATTTGAGAGATTTCCTCAAAATAACGGAATACATTTTTTAACTGCACATGTTCTAAAATACTCATAGCTTCCTCCATTTTCTAATATATTGTAGTATGAAAAAAAATTATTTGATCCTCTTTTTCTTAATCATTTTAATTTTATTTATTCTTACACATCCGCAGGTCTCCATGACTGCCGCAAGAAATGGACTGCTGCTCTGGTACGAACAGATTCTGCCCTCTTTACTGCCGCTCGCCATTTTGTCTAACATCATGGTGTATTCCAATTATATGCAGATTGTTACAAAATATTTGTATCCGCTGACAAAACGCCTGATTCCGACAAGCCGGAATGGATGCTTTGCGTTTTTAGGCGGTATGCTCTTTGGATTCCCAATGGGAAGCAAAATCAGCGCGGATCTCGTGCGGGAACAGAAAATTTCCAAAAAGGAAGGGGAGCTTCTTTCCATCTGCTTTAACCAGTTAAGCCCCGTGTTCGTCAGCGGCTATCTGCTGACTTCCATTTTAGAAATGCCAGAACTCATTCCTTACAGTTACGCGGCGTTATACCTGCCGCCGCTTTTGTATGCGGCATTAAAGCTCAAAAAACAAAAGCCCGCAAACGAAAAAAATTCGGCATCCGATTCTTTTCTGGAATTTCGAATCATCGATGCCGGCATAATGAATGGATTTGAAGCTTTAACCAAGTTAGGGGGATATATTATTTTGTTCTCCATATTTGCAGCGCTGCTTTCTGTCTATAACGCCAAATATCCCCTGCTGAATCTGATCTGCGCCGGACTGGTCGAAGTCACCACCGGAATTTCCTGTCTCAGACAGTCTGCGCTGCCTGCGGAAACCATTTATGCAATCGCCCTCTTTTTCGCTTCCTTTGGCGGGCTTTGCGGATTTGCCCAGACTTGCTCTATGACAAATGGATGTTCGTTTTCTAAACTGCGCTATCTTGTCTGCCGCCTCTGCTTTGCAGGAATCAGCGGCTTATCAGGCTATTTGCTCTTTTTATTGTTCATCAGGGGGTAAGGCAGCTTCGGCATTCGCAGCCTCTAAGGTTTCTAATGCCGATCCTGCCGGAACTTCCTTGGACTTTTGCTCTGTCTGCGGACTTTGGCCGGCTGGCGTCAGCTCTAAACGGTTTGCCGAGATAATGTCAAGATATTTTTTTAATGAGTTTACCAAATTCTCCGTTCTGGCTTTTGAAGTTTCAATGGAATTAGAAATCAAATCCTCCGTGTTTTTTAACATCTCATCTGTATACCGAATCGCCCCTATGCGGATCTCATTGGCGTCATTTGTCGCATTGTCCATAATTTCCTGCGCCTGCTTCGTGGCAATCGCCACGACTTCATTTGCCTGCGCATACGCCTGCTGCATAATTTCGTGTTCACTGACCATTTCACTGTTTTGCACACGCGCCCTCTCGACAAGTTCTTCCGCTTTTGCATGGGCGCTTGCCATAATCGCTTCCTCATTGCTGATAATTCTTTGGAACCGGCGGACTTCGTCAGGCACCTTTGTCCTTAGTTCCATAATCAGCTCGGAAATCGTCTCTTTATCTACAATAATTCTGGCGCCGCTGGATAACGGCTGCGCTTTACAATTATCTATGTATTCTTCAATTTCATCGATAATCTGTTCTATTTTGCTATTCATCGCCATTACTCCTTACCTTTTCATATTGTATTTTTCATAAACCCTGTCTACAAACTGTGAAGGCACAAATTTTGAAATGTCCCCGCCATATGCGGCAAATTCACGCACCACAGACGAACTCAGATAAGAGTATTTCAAATTCGTCGTCAAAAAAATCGTCTCCGCTTTTGGGTATTCGACATGGTTTGTCTGCGCAATCTGCAATTCATATTCAAAATCCGTCACAGCCCGCAAACCTCTGACAATAATTGTCGCGCCGCTTTCTTTCATATAATCCACTAAAAGGCCGTCAAAAGAATCTACCGTTACATTGCCATATTCTTTTGTCAGCTCTTTTAACATACTAACACGTTCCTCTACAGAAAACAATGAATTTTTGGAGCTATTATTCAATACCCCGACAATTAATTCATCAAAAATCACAGAAGAACGCTCAATAATATCCTGATGCCCAAATGTGACTGGGTCAAAACTTCCCGGATAAATTGCTTTGCTCATGCCTTCCTCCCAACTGTAAGAAACATATGCAGGTTTGTCTTATATTTTTTCTCTTTTAAGACGGTGTATCCAAGTTCCCCTAAATATGAAAAATCTTCGCCAAGCGCCGCTTCCACAATGACTAGGGCGTCTTCCTTTAGCAGGGAAGATGCGGCCAGACATTCCAAGGCTCTCCTCTCTAACTTCTGCCCATACGGGGGATCTAAAAAGATAAGGTCAAACTGACAGTTCCCTTCTAAGGAAGAAATTGCCGAGCATACGTCCATGCAAAGCATCCTGCACTCATTTTCCGATTTTGTAAAACGGATATTTTCCAAAATGCACTCCGCCGCCTTTTTGGAATTGTCCACAAAAACGGCATGCGCCGCGCCGCGGCTGACCGCCTCAAGCCCTATCTGACCGCTGCCCGCAAATAGATCTAACACATATCTGCCATAAATTTCATCTTGTATCATATTAAATAAAGTTTCCTTGATACGGTCTGACGTCGGCCGCACTTCTCTCCCCGAAACTGTCTTTAATGGCAGCCTTCGTTTGCTTCCTGCAATAATCCTCATAAACTCTCCTTTTATCCGCTACTGCTGTATCGTTTCTTTCGCTAATTTCAACGCTTCTTCCACGGCGGCGCGGCGCACTTCCTGCCTGCCGCCTGAAAACTGGCAGCGTTTTACGTTTACAATATCCTGATAACAACACGCTAAATAGACAAGCCCTACCGGTTTTTCTTTGGTTCCCCCATCGGGTCCCGCAATTCCGGTCGAAATAATGGATACATCGGCATTTGCGGCGCGCTTTGCGCCTCTTGCCATCTCCTCTGCCGTCTGGCTGCTGACCGCTCCATACTGCTCTAGCGTTTGATGCCTGACTCCTAAAATCTTTTCTTTGGCGGCATTGGAATATGTGATGTACCCTTCTTCAAATTGCCCTGAAATTCCTGAAACATTCACAAGAGCCGCCGCAATCAGCCCTCCCGTACAAGATTCCGCCGTCGTGACTTTTAGATTCTTTTGTATGAAAAGTTCTGCCACTTCCTGTTCCATGTATTTACTCCTTTTTCATTATTTCTGTTCTTTTAGCGTTTCCCTGTTTTTGAAAATATAATCCACTAAAGAAATCACCGTAAGCGCCAAAGCGATATAAGTAAGCCCCTCTCCCAGAAGCCGAAACGCATCTGATGGAATATCTAATATTAATACAATGATCATAAGCATCTGAAACGTCGTTTTAAACTTTCCCCAATAACTGGCCGCAATAACTATGCCATTATCGGAAGCCACAAGCCGAAAACCGCTGATAATAAATTCCCTGCTCATAATAACAATTACAATCCATGCCGCAAGCTTACCCATTTCCACAAGGCAGATCATAGCGGCGCAGACTAACAGCTTGTCCGCAAGCGGATCCATAAACTTCCCAAAATTTGTCACCAGATTGTATTTCCTTGCAATCTTCCCATCTGCATAGTCCGTTAAACTTGCGATAATAAAAATAGCCGCCGCAATATAATTGCTGTATTTCGTCAAATCCGGATAAAGTAAAAACACTACAAAAAACGGAATCAGCGCCACACGGCAGACTGTCAGTTTATTTGGCAAATTCATGACACTACCTCTCCTATTAAATCATATTCATATGCTCCTGTAATCCTAACCTTGACAAACTCACCGGTGAGAAGCTCCCCTCTTGTATGGACAAACACATAGCCGTCCACGTCCGGCGCATCCCGGTAAGTCCTTCCAATATAGACATTCTCATCAGCCACTTTCCCCTCAATAAACGCCAAAACTTCTTTCCCTATCATCGCTTCATTTTTGTCAAAGGAAACTTCCTGCTGCAGTTCCATCACTTCTTCCTGCCAAAGCAGTTTCTGTTCTTCACTAATTTGCCCCGGAAACGCTTCCGCAGGCGTGCCTTCTTCCGGAGAATACGCAAACGCCCCTAAACGGTCAAACTCCATGTCATTGACAAACTGCATCAATTCTTCATGCTGTTCTTTCGTTTCTTGGGGAAACCCGCAAATCAGCGTTGTCCGAATGCAGATGTCCGGTATCTTTTCCCGCAGGTTTAAAATCACTGCTGTAAGATCTGCTTTAGCAGTCCGCCTGCCCATCTGTTTTAAGACAGAATCCGACGCATGTTGGATTGGCAAATCCAGATAATGGCAGACTTTGGGGTTTCTCAGAATCGCATCGATAAGTTCCCCGTCAATTTCTTCGGGATAACAATATAAAATCCGAATCCAGACAATGCCTTCTATCTGGTTTAAGCCGTCTAAAAGTGCCGCAAGCGATTTCTTCCCATATAAATCCACGCCGTAAAGCGTCGTCTCCTGAGCCACCAGAATTAATTCCTTTACGCCCCCCGCGGCAAGTTCTTCTGCCTGCAAAAGAAGATCTTCCATCGGGACGCTCCGGTACGGCCCGCGAATTTTCGGAATAATGCAGTAGGAGCAGCATTTATTGCATCCTTCTGCAATTTTCAGATAAGCGTAATGCCCTCCGGTCGTCACCATACGCTTCCCAAGCAAAGGAGGCCCGTCTAATTTCTGAAACTTTTCATACCAAGCCCCTTCCATCACCTTGCGGACGGCCTCTACAATGCTTCCATAAGAATTTGTCCCAAGAACCGCATCCACTTCCGGCAGTTCCTTTTTTATTTCTTCCTTATAACGTTCCGCCAGACAGCCCGTCACAATCAGCCCGCGTAATTTTCCATTCGTTTTATACTCTGCCATCTCAAGGATTGTCTTTATGCTTTCTTCCTTGGCGTCTCCGATAAAACAGCAGGTATTGACAATAATGACGTCAGCCTGCGTTTCATCGTCCGTTATGGCAATTCCTTCAGACGTCAAAAGCCCCAACATCTGCTCTGAATCGACTAAATTCTTATCACAGCCCAAGGAAATAAAAAATACATTCATATCGTTCTCCAAATTTTTCTGCGTAGTTCCTTTTTTTAGAATGCTCTGTAAGAAGAAAAAGGATGTACGAATTTTGTACACCCCCTCGTTCAATTATTTATTATTCTATTCTTTCGTCTCGTCTTCCTCGCTTAGAATTTTCACATCTCCACGGTAAAGCTCCTCTACCGCAACCGATAACGGCTTTTTGCCGCTTGACTCCGGCAGGGAAGATTCCACCCCTCCGATAATCTGGCGCGCCCGTTTCGCCGCGGCTATTACAATCGAGTAACGGCTGTTGACTACCGGTTCTTCTCCAATCGCAACGTCATGGTTGACAACTTTCATCAATTCTACATAAGACGGATGTATCATATTCTATTCTCCTTTCGATAACCCCAAAAGATCTTCTTTCATTTTCGCAAGAAACTCCCCGTTTCTGGATACGCTCCTGTGTTCCCGCTGTATCATGGAATGCACTTCTTCCACACATTCTTCCACCGTATCATTAAAAATCAGATAGTCATACGCAATGACCTCGTTTACCTCCTCTAACGCTTTTAGAAGCCTTTGGTTCACTGCTTCTTCCGATTCCGTTCCCCTTCCAAGCAGGCGCTTCTTTAAAGTCGCCGCATCATTTGGCGTAACAAACAAAAAAAGCGTATCCGGAAGCATCTGCTTCACCTTCAAAGCGCCTTGTGTCTCAATCTCCAAAATCACGTCTTTCCCAGCCGCAAGCTGTTCTTCCACATAGGCTTTCGGCGTGCCATAATAATTTTCAACGTACAAAGCATACTCTATCAGTTCATTTTTTGCAATCATTTTTTCAAATTCTTCTCTTGTTTTGAAAAAATATTCCCTTCCGTCCTGTTCATTGACGCGGGGCTGCCTTGTCGTCGCAGAAATGGACAGCGCATAATACTCTGGGTAACGCCGTAAAAGCTCTGCCATTACCGTACCTTTTCCAGCTCCTGAAAAACCGGAAAAAACAACTAATATCCCTCTTTTATCCTGTTTCATTTAATCACCTTTTCCATTTCCCACCAGTTCGTGGAAACGCCCCGCCAATGTATCCGGCGCCAAAGCGGACAATACAACCATGTTTTGATCCATAATTAGGACGCTGCGCGTCTTTCTCCCCTGTGTCGCGTCAACAATCCGTTCTTCCTGTTTCGCCCTCTGCGCTAACCGCTTCGCAGGCGCGGAATCCGGCGTAACAACCGCAACAATTTTATCTGTATGCACCAGATTTCCAAATCCAATATTCATCAGTTCTGCCATTGCTGTCCCCTATTCGATATTTATCAGTTTTGCCACTGACGCTTTTATTTGATTTTTATTCGTTTTGCCACTGCTGTCTTTACTCGATATTTTGAATTTGCTCCCTGACTTTTTCAATATCGGTTTTTAAATTTATCCCGATTTCGGAAATTTCTATATCCGTGGTTTTGGATAAAATCGTATTCGCTTCCCGGTTCATCTCCTGCGCAATAAAATCAAGCTTCCGTCCAATGCTGCCGCCTGCCGACAGCTCCTTCTTCGTCGCTTCGACATGGCTCTTTAAGCGCACAATTTCTTCATCTACGCAAATCTTATCCGCAAAAATCGTCACTTCCATCACGATCCTGCTTTCGTCTATCTGCTTATCGCCAAGCAGCTCTTTTACTTTTTCTTCTAAACGTCTTCGGTATTCCGCCACAATCAAAGGTGAACGCTGTTCTATGAACTCCACATACCTCAGCATCCCATCGAGCTTTTCCGACAAATCGGCCGCTAAGCGCCCTCCTTCTGAAATCCGGCTGTCCACAAACTGCTCTAAAGCGCCCCGAAGCGCGCGCGCTAACGTCTGCCACAGTTCCTTTTCGTCCACATTCCGTTCTTCCATAGTAAACACTTCCGGAAAACGGGAAAGCGCGCCAACGCGCACATCATTCTCCAAACCAAACGTTTCCGCCATTTGATTTAGATATTTCAAATAAGCTGCCGCAACTTCCTCTTTATAGTTCAGCGCAAAATTTTCTTCTGTATCATCTTCATAGGAGATAAAAACATCTACTTTCCCCCGCTGAATGTATTCCTTTAACAGATTACGGACAGCGCTCTCAAAAAACCCCAGTTTCTTTGGCATCTTAATGCTGACGTCCAAATACCGGTGATTTACGGATTTTAGCTCAACTGTAAACTTGCGGTCATGCTCCGCCACCTCACAGCGGCCAAATCCAGTCATGCTTTTTATCATACCATTCTCCTGCAATTTAATAAACATATATGGATTTATATTAGCATCTAAAATTGTTCTTGTCAAATCAGAGTTTTCATTCCTGAGACAGGCAAAAACGCCTATTCTTTTTTGCCTCCCATGGCTTCTTCGATTTTACCCCATATTCTGCCGCGCCACAAGATGCTCTGCCCCATACTTCTTGCGAAGCGCTGGTTTTTCAATTTTGCCTGTCGCATTTCTTGGCACATCTGCGAATATAATTTTTTTCGGCCGTTTATACCTTGGAAGCTGTTTGCAAAATGCTTCGATTTCTTCCTCTGAACATTCTAATCCCTCTTTGACTGAAATAATCGCTCCCGTGATCTCTCCAAGCCTTTCATCTGGCAGGCCAATCACCGCCACGTCAAAAACTTTCTCATATGCGCTCAGGAAATTTTCAATCTGCACCGGATAAATGTTTTCGCCGCCGCTGACAATCACGTCTTTTTTCCGGTCAACCAGAAAATAAAATCCGTCCGCATCCATCTGCGCCATGTCTCCCGTATAAAGCCACCCATCTTTCAAGGTCTCAGCCGTCGCTTCTGGATCGTTATAATAACAAGTCATAACGCCCGGCCCTTTCACGCAAAGCTCCCCGACGCCGCCTTGCTTAAGCTCCTTTCCATTCTCGTCCACAATCTTGCACTCCCAGCGCCACCCCGGAACGCCGATTGCGCCGACTTTATGGATATTCTCCACGCCAAGATGTATGCACCCCGGCCCCGTCGACTCCGACAGGCCATAATTCGTATCATATAAATGGTTTGGAAAATACTCTTTCCACCGTTTAATCAACGACGGGGGCACCGGCTGCGCCCCTATGTGCATAAGCCTCCATTGATCCAGATTGTAATCTTCTAACTTCAATTCCCCTCTGTCTAGCGCCGCTAAAATATCCTGCGCCCATGGAACCAAAAGCCATACAATCGTACAACGTTCCTTTGAGACTGCGTCCAAAATAATTTCCGGCGTCGTCCCTTTCAAAAGCACAGCCCTGCTCCCCGCGCAAAGACTGCCCATCCAATGGAACTTCGCCCCCGTATGGTACAGCGGCGGAATGCACAAAAACACATCGTCGCGATCCGTTAAATGATGCTTTTGCTCCATCTGCGCCGCCTGAAGCAGGCTCTCATGGTTATGTAAAATCGCTTTCGGAAACCCGGTCGTCCCCGAAGAAAAATAAATCGCCGCATCGTCTTCATCTTCCAGACGGATTAGAGGCGCCTGCGAAGAACAATCCGCCACCAGCTCCGGATAGCTTTCCGCAAACGTCGGACAGCCGTCGCCGACATAAATAAGGAGCCGCCCTTTGCTTAAATCTTCCTCAACCGATTCAATCCGCCCGATAAATTCCGGTCCGAAAAATAAAATATGCACTTGCGCCAAATCCGCGCAATACTTAATCTCGTCCGCAGAAAAACGGAAATTAAAGGGAACCGCTATCGCCCCCGTCTTTAAGATCCCAAAATAAATCGGAAGCCACTCCAGACAATTAAACATCAAAACCGCCACCCGGTCCCCCTTCTTAATCCCACGGCCAATCAGCATATTCGCCACCCGGTTTGCCTTCTCGTCAAAAATGCTCCATGTAATCTCCCTCCGGTAAGGAACCGCCGACGTCGGCTGTACCAAATCATATTCTTTCCAAGTCGTCTTTCTTGTATCCTTCACCAAAGGATTCAGCTCTACAAGAGCCACCTCGTCGCTATATAATTTGTGATTCCTTTCCAGTAAATCCGTAACAGGCATATTTCTATACTTCCTTTCTCTATTAGTCATGGCAGGCTGCCGCCCAAACATTGACAGCCATTCTTTTTTATTTTATCATATAATCCATATAATTCAAAGAAAAATACAGTCACCAGACTGAAAAAAGGAGGTTTCCTTATGATTGATTTTCACACACATACATTTCCGGCCGCCATTTCTAAAAAAGTCCTAGCAAAATTAAGCCGCCTTTCCCATACAGAATATTTCACAGACGGCTCTGTGGAAGGGCTTCTTGCTTCCATGAAAAACGCTTCCATCAGTTATTCCGTAAATCTGCCCGTAATGACTTCCGCAGAGCAGGTAAACAAAGTAAATTCCGCCCTGATTGCGGAAAAAGACCGCTTATTCCAAAAAGGAATCCTCACATTTGGCGGAATGCATCCCGATTATGAAAATTACAAAAAAGAACTGATCCGACTTAGGCAAAATGGGATTTTAGGGATTAAACTACACCCTGCTTACCAGAATACCGATCTTGACGACCCAAAAATGATGCGAATCCTAGACTTCGCTTCCGAACAAGGGCTGATTATACTCACGCATGCCGGAATCGATATTGGGATTTACCATCACAACTACGCATCCGTCCGCCATATCCTAAAAGTAATCGACGAAGTCCGCCCAGAAAAACTCGTCCTTGCGCACATGGGGAACTGGGGGCTGTGGGAAGATGTGGAGCGCGATCTTGTGGGAGCGGACGTATATTTTGACACTGCTTTCGCATTAGGGCCTGTAACGCCCGATTCAGCAAAAAGCGGAACGCCCTATCTTTCTTCAAATTTAAGCCGCGAAGATTTTGTGCGGATTGTCAGAAAACACGGAACCGGAAAGATACTGTTTGCCACAGATTCCCCTTGGGAGGATCAGAAGGATTATGTGAAAAGAGTGGAATCGCTTCCACTGACTGCGCAGGAAAAAGAACGGATTTTCTCTGAAAATGCAAAACAGCTTTTGTTTTAACTATAAGTTAGGCATTTTATAAAAAAGACTGTTGCAAAAATATCCACGGCATACAAAATAACGGACTGACGCTTAATATCCACGGCATACAAAATAACGGACTGCCCCAAAATATCCGCCGTATGCAAAATAAGGGACTGTCGCTTAATATCCGCTGTGTACCGAATATGGAATCAAACCATGATGTATGATCCATATAATGTAAAACAGCCGAATTTTGCAACAGCCCCTATTGATCCGCTTCTCCGCCGCTTTGGCGCTCTTTGACACGGCAGCCGCCAAAAATCTGCCGGAACGCTTCCGCCGCAAATCTCTTATCGAAATCCCAGAATGCCTTTACTGATACAAATGCCTTTTATCAATGACGCGGACTGCTTTGCCCTCGCTTCTGGCAATCGTTTTTGGTTCCATTACTTTAACATCCACTTTAATGCCCAGCATTGATTTTAAACCTGACACAATTTTCTTTTCCCTCGTTTCGATTGGAATTTCCTGTTTTTGCGCCATTTCCGGCGTTAATTCCACTTGAACTTCAATGGTGTCGTTGTTGCCGATGCGGTCTACCACAATTTGGTAATTCGCCTGATACCCCTGATTTAATAAAACCGTTTCAATCTGGGACGGCCAGACGTTTACGCCTTTGACTACCATCATGTCATCGCTTCTTCCTTTTGGCTTCATCATACGCACATGCGTACGGCCGCAGGAACATTTTTTTCTGGACAGCCGGCACAAATCACGGGTGCGGTAACGCAGAAGCGGAAACGCTTTCTTGGTAATGCAGGTAAACACAAGCTCCCCGACTTCCCCTTCCGGCAAAACCTCGCCTGTTTTCGGGTTGATAATCTCCGCTATAAAATGGTCTTCCTGAATGTGCATCCCAGCCTGTTCCTCACACTCAAAAGATACGCCGGGGCCTGAAATCTCTGTCAGTCCGTAAATGTCATACGCTTTAATTCCCAAAGATTCTTCTATATTATGCCGCATTTCTTCCGTCCATGGCTCCGCCCCAAAAATCCCAGCCTTTAATTTCAACTGGTCTTTTAAGCCTCTCTCATGAACCGCCTCCCCAAGGTTTGCGGCATACGACGGCGTACAGCAGAGAATCGTGGAGCCTAAGTCTGTCATAAACTGAAGCTGACGCTCCGTGTTTCCGGAAGACATAGGAAGCGTCAGGCAGCCGACTTTATGGGAACCGCCATTTAAACCGGGGCCTCCGGTAAACAGCCCATATCCATAACAGACGTGGCAGACGTCCTCTTTCGTCGCTCCAGCGGCGACAAGCGCCCTCGCGCAGCACTCCTCCCAAACGTCTATGTCCGCTTGCGTATAAAACGCCACTACGCGGCGTCCCGTCGTGCCGCTTGTCGACTGTATCCGCACGCATTCAGAAAGCGGCGCGCCCAAAAGCCCATATGGATACTGGTCACGCAGATCGTCTTTTGTGATAAACGGCAGTTTATGCAAATCTTCTATTCCTGTAATATCCTGAGGCTTTACGCCCGCCTCGTCCATTTTGTCATGGTAAAATTTTACATTGTCATAGACAAACTGCGCCTGTTTTACAAGCCTTTCACTCTGAAGCTCTTTCATTTTGTCTACCGGCATTGTCTCTATTTCTGGCTGATAATAATTTTTCATCTCTTTCTCCAATCAATTCTGCAATTCACTCTCTCGTTTCCTATGCATCTTCCCTTCCAAACTGAAACGCTTTTTGGTTCATAGCCGCAAATTTTGCCGGAACGCATTCTTCAACCGCTTTTAACCATTTTTCTTCCGGAATGTCAAAGTATGTCGACAGCCGCCCCATTAAGACAATATTAACCGCTTTGGCAGAACCCGCTTTTTGGGCAAGCGAAAGGCAGTCCACCGCATCGACTTGTATTTGAAGATTTTGAATTTTCTCCAAAAGGTTTTCCGGATAAGAAGCGGCTCCCGTAATGACCGGCATCGGGTCAATTTCCTGTGTATTTACGACAATTTTTCCGCCCTCCCGTAAATATTCCACATAACGGGCCGCCTCTAATTTTTCAAACGAAACGATAACGTCCGCTTCCCCTTTGTCTATAATCGGAGAATACACTTTTTCGCCAAACCTGACGTAAGTGACGACGCTGCCGCCGCGCTGGCTCATTCCATGCACTTCGGACACTTTTACGTCATACCCCTCAGACAACAGCAAATGGCCAAGCAGTTTGCTTGCAAGAAGGGAACCCTGTCCCCCGACGCCGACAATCATAATATTCTTTGTCATTTCTTACACCTCCCCTGACTGTAACGCATCAAATTTACATAGCTTCCGGCAGACGTCACAGCCTACGCATAATGTATTGTCAACTGCGGCTTTCCCGTCTTTCATGCTGATTGCCGGACAGCCAAGGCGCATACAGGATTTACATCCTACGCAATTTTCCTGTTTGACTGTAAGGGGCGGATTATGTTTGACATATTTTAACAAGGCGCATGGACGTCTGCTGATAATGACAGACGGCTCTTTTGCCGCAAGCTCCTCTTTGATTACTTTGTCACACGCTTCTAAGTCATACGGGTCAACGACGGACACACGGGCAAATCCCATGGAACGGCACAGGCTTTCCAAATCAATTTTCCCTGCGGGATCGCCTTTGATATTGTAGCCTGTCGTCGGGTTCTGCTGATGCCCGGTCATGCCGGTAATGGAATTATCCAGAATAATCACGGTCGAATTGCTCTGGTTATAGGCAATGTTGGCAAGGCCTGTCATGCCGGAGTGCATAAACGTGGAATCTCCAATCACGGCCACCGTCTTTGCTTCGCCCTCCTCCCCAGACGCTTTGTTAAATCCATGGATCGCGCTAATGGATGCGCCCATGCACAATGTCATTTCCATTGCGTTTAACGGCGCGACGGCGCCTAACGTGTAACAGCCGATGTCGCCTAAAACAGCGCATTTATTTTTCGATAATATGTAAAATAATCCACGATGCGGACAGCCGGCGCACATCACTGGCGGGCGGTTTGGAAGCGTTTCCCCTAAGCTTTTGTATTCCGGAACAGAAACGCCCAGTTTTTCAGCAATTAAATTCTGGGAATACTCCCCTTCCATTGGAAGGACGTCTTTTCCGGTTACGGTAAGCCCCAGCGCTTTGCAGTGGGTTTCAATCAGCGGATCTAATTCTTCCACGATCACGAGTTTTTCTACGCCAGAAGCAAAGTCAAGGATCAGTTTTTCAGGAAGGGGGTTTACCATGCCAAGCTTTAAAATGCTTGCCTTTTCCCCAAACACTTCTTTTACATACTGGTAACTGGTTGATGAAGTGATAATCCCTAATTTTTTGCTCCCCATTTCCACACGGTTAAATCCGCAGGTTTCCGCATATTCCGTAAGCTTTCTCATGCGTTCCTCCACCACTGGATGGCGGCGGATTGCATTGCCCGGCATCATGACATATTTGGCGATATTCTTTTCGTATGGACGCTGTTTTGGTTCGTTGCGATCCGCGGTTTCTACAATACTTTGGGAATGTGACACTCTCGTACACATTTTTAGAATGACAGGCGTGTCAAATTCTTCCGAAAGCTCAAAAGCCTGTTTGGCAAATGTAAGGGCTTCATTTGAGTCAGACGGCTCTAACATTGGAATTTTTGCTGCAACGGCATGATGGCGCGAATCCTGCTCATTCTGTGAAGAATGCATTCCGGCGTCGTCCGCCACACAGATCACCATGCCGGCATTCACTCCTGTATAAGAGCAGGTAAACAGCGGGTCTGCGGCTACGTTTAACCCGACATGCTTCATGCCGCAAAAGCTTCTTTTTCCCGCTAAGGATGCGCCAAACGCAACTTCCATCGCGACTTTTTCGTTGGGCGCCCATTCACAATATATCTCATCATATTTTGCAGCTTCTTCCGTCACTTCTGTGCTTGGCGTCCCCGGATAGCTCGACACGACGCTGCATCCTGCTTCATATAGCCCTCTTGCAAGAGCTTTATTGCCTAACATTAATTGTCTCATACTGACATCCTTTCTTTATTCTTTTGTGCGTTCGTTCCATAGTTTTGGCTGCCCACTGGGCATTTCTGTTTTTTGCACAATATAAATCATAATAACACAAGAATCAGAATTTTTCAAATGGTGTTTGTCTTATAAATTCTCAACAATTTTTTTGTTTTTTGATGCAATCCTTCTTGTAAAATGTTATAATGGGAAAAAAATTTACAAGGAGGCATTGTATGAAAAGAACAAAACGCATTGTCAGCCTGTTGCTGACATTGGGAATATTGCTCACAAGCATTCCGGCAGCGGCATTTGAAAAGCCTTCAAACGCCGAATCCGTATTGCAAAACGGCTATGCTCCCACAGAGGATAAATATGCCATTTATCCCATTCCCCGCAGTGTGGCATATGCATCGGGAGATTTTACGCTCGGAACACAGGTCACTGTCGTAAGTGAAAGCGGGATTGACAGTTACACAAACCAGTTTTTAGACGAAATCCTGACGGATTACGATAGGACGAAAACCACATCACAGACCGTTACGGAAGGGACAAACCGGATTCTTTTAGGAATCAAAGGCAGCGGAGGCGCGGTTGACGCGTGGGCCGGTAGCCATCTTACCCTTTCCGATGCGCAATTATTTACAAAAACAGATGCATATCTTTTAAGCGCTGGCAATGGAACGATTGTCATTCTGGGAAAAGACACAAACGCCGTGTATTATGGGCTTGCCACGTTACAGATGATGTTTTCTTCTTTTAATGGAAGCAAATTTCTAAATGCCCAGATTGAAGATTATGCCGGCATGAAAATGAGAGGGTTTATTGAAGGGTTTTATGGCGGCTGGAATAACGAAGGACGCGAAAGCCTGATGCGGTTTGCAAGAGACGTTAAGATGAACACTTACATTTACGCATCTAAAACTGACAGTTACCACAAAAATGACGAACTCTATCCCACTGACCAGATTAATCAAATCAGGGAACTAGTACGGGTTGGAGATGAAACAAAAGTAAAATACTGCTGGTCCGTCCATCTTTCCTATTTTTTCAACAGCCTGCCAAATGACATCCAGTCACAGGAATACCAAACAAAATTCAATGAGAAATTTGAACGCCTGAAAACAAAATTCCAGCAGCTTTATGATGTAGGCGTCCGGAAATTCGCTATTTTAAATGATGATTTCGGTTCCGGCTCCCATTCCGAAGTCGTCCGCCTTTTAAATAAGCTGGATGACGAATTTCTTGTTCCAAACGGCTGCGACAACCTCTCCTACTGTATGCAGGGCTACAACAAAGGATGGAGCGGCGATGGAACGGAATTAAGAGAAATGGTCAATTTAAACGAATCCATAGACTTGTTTTGGACAGGAGATGATGTTAATTCTCCCATTACACAGGAAACGATCGATTATGTAAAAGAAAACACCGGACATGAAGCCGTTTTCTGGCTGAATTACCCTGTAAACGAACATGCAAAATCCGGCATCTATTTAGGGGAAATTTCCCATTATGTAAGGGACGACGTCACCGGGCTTGCAGGAGCCGTGTCGAATCCCTGCGTTTTCACAGAGGCAAATAAAGTCGGATTATTCCAGCTCGGGGCAGTATTTTGGAACAATCACAACTATCTTGCGCAAGCAGAAACGATTTGGGAAGAATCTTTTAAATATCTGCAGCCGGAAGTATACGAATCCTACTTAACGATTGCGAGAAATGTTGCCAACTGCCCGGGGTCTGGCAGAGTTCCGGCAGGGTTTCCGGAATCGGAATACATAAAAGACTCCCTTGATGCCATCACAGAAAAAATAAAAAAAGGCAGGCCGATTTCTGAAGATGAAAACACGCAGAGACTAATGGATGAATTTGCCAAAATGCAGACAGCAGTTGACACATTCAAGACGGATTGCGAAAATGAAGTCTTAAAAACAGACTTAAATTCATGGTTAAATTCATTGAATGACGTTGCAACTGCAGGAGAAGCGGTCTTAAAGTCATTAACTGCCATGGAAAGCGGAGACTTAAACGAAGCATGGTCAAATCTTGGCATTGCAGGCGCTGCAATGAGCGCATGGAACACCTACCCCAGCTATGAAAATAACATGGCGCAGGCAGGAAGCAAACGTCTAGTTCCCTTTATCAATAAAGCGCTTGCCACCGCCAAAAGACAAATACTGCCATTGGTAAACCCAAACGCGGAAATTTTGCCTTCTTATTTTGCGTTAATCCATGGCAAAGACCGGACGGATTCCACAGAATTTGCAAAAGCGTATGACGGAAGCGCTTCTACATTTGCAAGTTTCCAAGACGGCACCCAACAGGTTGGCGACCATTTCGGCATAGACCTTGGAAAAGCGACCCCAATCCACAGCATTGACATTTTACAGGCAAGCAGTGATTCTGATAATGACTTCTTCCATAACGCCATATTAGAATACTCTGACACCGGAGAAGATGACGACTGGACTGAGATTTTAAAATACGAAAACGACGACGCCCCGCGTCATATTGAAAAAACATATGGGGACGGAGAACTGACCACAAGATTTATCCGCCTCCGCACGCAAAAAAGAGGAACGGCAAACAAGCCGGACTACTGGACGCATATCCGTGAGATTACCATTAATGGAGGGGAAACAACAACAAAAGAACCTTCTTATGGTCTATATGCAAGCGAAAACATACATGCCTCCGTCACGCTTGACGCCTTGACTTACAGTATTACAGACACATCGGTCTCCCTTCCTCCGGAAGGATATATCGGCATTAAGATGGAAGAACTGTCAGCCATTGACACAGCCGTCTGCGATATTGGAACTGCCACAGGTCTGGCCTTCCAATATTCGGTAAACGGCCTTATATGGACAAATATGCCGGATAATCCAAATGGCAAGGCGGCGCGTTATGTCCGTCTTTACAATGATACCGGACAAACCGCAAACATTACAATCAATGCCCTTTCCGTAACGGCTCTTGCAGGGGCAGTTGATCCGTATCTGTTTTCTAACAGCCCTGAGCTTAATACACTGCATGAAGGCGCCATAGAAAATATGTTTGATGGAAAAAACGATACATTTGCATGGTTTGAGCCTGCAATCAAGAAAAACTTTGAACTTGTGATAGATTTCGGGACAGTGGCTCCCATTTATGACATTGCCATTACAAATGAAAGCGGCAACCCGAAATTTTATGACGCTGAAATTTATTTGTCTACAGACAATTCCAACTGGGGCAGCCCTGTCATTACGATAGCCAACAGTAACAGCGAGCATTTAACGACAGAAGGCAAGTTCATGACTTTCAGCAGAAATGATTTACAGGGACGCAACGCCCGTTATATGAAAATTTTAATCACGAAAGACTCGCCGAACCAAGTCCGCTTAAAAATCAATGAAATTGCAGTCAATAAAACAGTTTCTTCCAGTGAGGAGCCAATTAAAAAAATAGAGACAAACTCTTTAACCGGAGCTTTAGACCAGATGATAGACGGCGACATTTCCACTGCGTATATTTCCTCGCAGCCATCAGACGGAACCGCCTACATCAAATATCCATTAACGGAAGATATGAAGATAACCTCCATTACTTTCCTGCAAAATGCAACAGAAATCACAAACGCGGAAGTAAAAGCGGAAATTTATGACGGTCAGACGATAACGGAAGAAATTCTCGGCGCGCTAGACGGCGGAATCACGACGTTCTACCGGAAAGGCGATAAAGATATCCTTTCCCTGACCGTTACATGGCCGGAAAATACAATCCCGGCTTTATATGAAATTATAACAACTACCGGCGAAACCATGCGCACAATCTCGTTTAGTGGAGAAGGCGCCCCGCAAGAGAGCCTTCTTTGTCCGGAAAACAGATTTATTATCCTTCCTGACAGCGCTGTCGAAAAAGAGGGCTATTTATTCAAAGGCTGGTCAGATGGGACGGCCATCTATCCTCCAAACAAGCCTTATACAATGGGAAGCGCCGATATTACGCTAAATGCCGTATGGGTAGAAGACGTCAAAGTGACGTCTGTCTCGGTTTCACCTGCCGCCGCAGAACTGCAAATTGGCGAAACGAAAGATCTGCAATTTACTGTATTGCCGGAAAACGCAGCCGTAAAGACTGTCACATGGAGTTCTGACAATCCTTCCATTGCCACGGTAAATGAAAAAAGCGGCAAAGTAAAAGCGCTTACCGCAGGCACAACTACAATAAAAGCAACTTCGCAAGATGGCAGCAACAAATCAGGAGAATGCGTTGTAACGGTAAAACCAATTTTAATAGAATCCATTACGGTTTCTCCAAAAAGCAAAACGCTAAAGCCCGGCGAAACGATCCAGCTTTCGTATACGATTGCTCCGGAAAACGCCGCAAACCAAAACGTTACATGGTCTTCCAGCGATGATGCGATCGCTTCCATTGACCCAAACACGAAAACAGTGACTGCGCACGCTGTCGGAGACGCCGTTATTACGGCTACATCAGAGGAAAACAATGAAATTTCCGATTCTTGCTCCATTACAGTTATTCAAGATTCGACAAATCCGGAGCTAACGCCGGTTCAGGGAATTTCAGTTTCACCAAAAACAAAAACATTAAAGCCTGATGAATCTTTTCAGATAGAGGAAACAGTCACTCCTTCGGACGCCACGAATAAGAATGTCATTTGGTCTTCCAGCGACAACGCAATCGCTTCCATTGATCCGGAAACGAAAACAGTGACTGCGCACGCTGTCGGAAATGCCGTCATTACGGCTACATCGGAGGAAAACAATGAAATTTCCGATTTTTGCTCCATTACGGTTTCGGATTCAACGGTTCCAAACGTGGAAGTTCAGGCGATTTCGGTTTCCCCGAAAAAGAATACAATTATTGCCGGAAAGTCTATGACGCTTTCCGCAACAGTCACACCGGACAACGCCACAAACAAAAACCTCATTTGGCGCTCAAGCGACCGGCTGATTGCATCCGTTGACGAAGAAACAGGGGAAGTGTCCGCGCATAAAAAAGGGAACGTCACGATTACCGCCACTTCCGAAGAAAATCCGTCTATTTCAGATCACTGCGCAGTCGAAGTCATTGAGGCTGATTCGGAAGCGACGCTTATCACAAGCATTACAGTCACTCCCCAATCGCATACCATGAAAGCCGGCGATTCTATCACGCTTACTAAAACGGTTCTGCCTGCTGACGCTACAAATCCAACTGTCGCTTGGGACTCAAACGATACGGACGTTGCTTCTGTTGATCCGGAAACCGGAAAAGTGACTGCCCTTGCCAAAGGCAGCGCCATGATAACCGCAAGGGCCTTAGACGGCAGTGGAATCTTTGGGGTTTGCGCGATTACTGTTACAGATTCCTCAGATCTGCCACAAAATTACAAAATAGAACTTTCACCAAAAAGCAAAACACTGTATGTAAACGGAACAGTCACCCTAAAAGCAGCTATCCTTCCTGAAACTGCAGGGACAAAAGAGCTTGTATGGGCTTCTGACCGTCCAAGCGTTGCAAAAGTAGATCAAAACGGCGTAGTGAAAGCTTACGCAAAAGGAACGGCGACAATTACCGCTACTTCGAAAGAAGACGACGAAATTTTCGACAAATGTACGATAACCGTAACCGAAAAACCTTCTGCTAAAATTATTAAAGTAACCTCCGTCTCCGTTTCACCCCGCGCCTTAAGCCTGACTGTAAACGGGTCCAAAACATTAAAGGCGGTCCCCTCACCGTCCAATGCTTCGGACAAAACAGTAAAATGGACTTCGAAAAATCCAAAAATCGCTTCTGTTGATTCAAGAAGCGGCCTAGTAAAAGCGGTTTCCGCAGGCCAGACCACCATAACGGCAGCCGCGCAGGACGGAAGCAAAAAATTCGGGACCTGTACCGTAACGGTTACGCCACAACCAATCCAACAGGATAAAACCTACGAAGTGGAAAACTTTAAATATACCGTAACCAGCTTAAAAGACCGGACGGTCACATTGACAGAATCGGCAAATAAGAACTTAACAAAAATTGCGCCGCCAAATACAATTCAGTTGCAAAATATAACTTATACTGTAACTGCAATCGGCAAGGGCGCGTTTAAAAACCACAAAAAAGCAACCACGGCGGTCCTTGGGGCAAACATTCTTTCCATCGGCGACAGCGCATTTGAAGGCTGCGCAAAACTTAAAAAAGTAACCATAAAAAGCGCCAAATTAAACGCCATTGGCAAAAAGGCATTCCAAAAATGCAAAAAGTTAAAAACAATCACGATTAAAAGCCTGAAACTAAAGAAAATCGGAAAAAATGCGTTCAAAGGCATTCATAATAAGGCCACAATTAAAGTGCCTGCTAAGAAATTAAAAAACTACAAAAAATACTTTAAGAAAACAGGGCAGGCAAAAACAGTAAAAATCAAAAAATAAGCCGATCAGGCATAAAACAGCAGAAATCAAAAAATAAGCCAATCAGGCATAAAACAGCAGAAATCAAAAAATAAGCCGATCAGGCAAAAACGCCATTTCAAGATGCAGCATCTTGGAATGGCGTTTTCCATTTAATAAGGTAAAAACCAAGAATCGCTAAGGACTGGATTTTTTTCCAGAAAAGCGCTATACTAAATGAGTTATTTTATCATAAATGAATTACAAGGCAATCAGAGCTGCAAAAGGAGGAGAACTTTATGCCTGTAAAATATGTTTTTGTCACTGGTGGGGTTGTGTCCGGTCTTGGAAAAGGCATTACAGCCGCTTCTTTAGGCCGTCTTTTAAAAGCGCGCGGATACACAGTTACCATGCAGAAGTTTGACCCATACATTAATCTTGACCCCGGCACTATGAACCCGATTCAACATGGCGAAGTATTCGTCACGGACGACGGGGCGGAAACGGATTTAGACCTTGGACATTATGAGCGTTTCATTGATGAAAGCCTGACAAAAAATTCCAATGTCACTACTGGAAAAATTTACTGGACTGTTTTGCAAAAAGAGCGTCGCGGAGACTTCGGCGGTGGAACGGTACAAGTGATCCCGCATATTACAAACGAAATTAAAAACCGCTTCTACCGCAATTTTACGGCAAAAGACACGCATATCGCTATTATTGAAGTGGGGGGAACTGTCGGGGATATTGAAAGCCAGCCATTTTTAGAGGCAATCCGCCAATTCCAGCATGACATTGGACATGACAACGCCATTTTAATCCATGTCACATTAATTCCATACATCAAAGCATCCGGTGAATTAAAAACAAAACCGACGCAGGCAAGCGTCAAAGACTTACAGGGCATGGGCATCCAGCCAGATATTATCGTCTGCCGTTCCGAACGCGCGTTAGGACAGGACATAAAAGACAAAATCGCTCTTTTCTGCAATGTTCCGGGCGATCATGTCATGCAGAACTTAGACGTTGAATACCTCTACGAAGCCCCTCTTGCAATGGAAGCGGAAGGCCTTGCCAAAGTTGCCTGTGAATGTTTGAAATTAGAATGCCCCACCCCGAATTTAGACGACTGGAAACAAATGGTAAACGACCTTAGAAACCCCGATAAAGAAGTCAACATCGCCCTTGTCGGCAAATACACCCAGCTCCACGACGCTTATATATCCGTTGTAGAAGCGCTCAAACACGGCGGCATAGCCAGCCATGCCACCGTCAATATCAAATGGGTGAATTCCGAACATCTAAACGGTGAAAATATCCAAGATATTTTAAAAGACACACAGGGCATTATCATTCCAGGCGGGTTTGGAGACCGCGGCGTAGAAGGAATGATCCTAGCCGCAAACTATGCGCGCGTCAACCAGATCCCCTATCTGGGGCTGTGCCTTGGAATGCAGGTGGCTATTGTCGAATTTGCAAGAAATATCTGCGGTATGCACGATGCGCACAGCATAGAATTAAATCCGCATACGACCCATCCCGTTATTTCACTGATGCCGGATCAAGATGGGATCGAAGATATTGGCGGCACGTTACGGCTCGGCTCTTATCCTTGCGTATTGGACAAGACTTCAAAAGCCTATACGCTGTATGGAGAGGAAACCATACACGAACGCCACCGCCACCGCTATGAAGTCAATAACGACTACCGCAACAGTTTAACGGATAAAGGATTAAAACTCTGCGGCATTTCCCCTGACGGACGCATTATCGAAATGATTGAGTTACCGGAACACCCATGGTTTCTCGCCACTCAGGCGCATCCGGAACTAAAATCCAGACCAAACCGCCCGCATCCTCTTTTTAAAGGATTTATTGAGGCGGCGATAAAAACTGGGAGAAAGAATCCCCCCGCTTAAAACAAAAAAAGACAGGGCAGGCCGCCGCAAAGCGATGGTCTGCCCTGTTTTTGCAAGAAACCATTTAAAAAACGGCAAAACTCTTTTTATTTTCCCCCTTTTGATTTTTTCTTTTTCGCAAACGGCAATTTTTTTGACGTCTCTGCCGTTTTTTTTGCGCTGTCCGCCTCTTTTTCCATCAGACGTTTCACGGAGCCGCTTTCCGTCACCAATTCTAAACTGGGAAGGTGGGAAACAAATTTCTGGAATGTTGAATAGCCAAACTCTTTCACTTTAAAATCCGGATACTTTTTATGCACCTTCTGCCCCATGGTTGCCAAATCCACGCCTTCCCCATTCGACTGGCGCACACACTCTAAAATATAAGCTTCTAACTGCTCTCTCTTTATATTGTCCTCTTGCAGGCCGACTAAAATTGTCGTCTCTTTTTTATACAGACGGAAGGTGTCTTCCATTTCCTCAATAAATTTTGAAAGCGAACTATACCCGTAATTACGCACGTCAAAATCTGAATACTTCTTTAACAGCGAGTTTCCAAGCTCTCCAAGCCCCGTCTTCTTCCCATTATTTTCATTCTCCGTAATAATTTCCACAATCGCTTCTTGAATCGTCTTTTGCGAAATATTTTCCTTCGCCCGATCCGATTCCTGCTCTAATAAAACTTCTAAACTCGTAAAGACCGAACACGCCGCTTTAAAAGATTTCGGCGTTTTATTCTCGCCCATGCCGATGACGTCCATGCCCGATTCCCGCAGCCTGCTTGCCAGTTTCGTAAAATCACTGTCGCTTGAAACAATGCAAAAACCGTCCACTTTCCCAGTATAGAGAATATCCATCGCATCAATAATAAGCGCGGAATCCGTCGCATTTTTCCCTACAGTATTGCAAAACTGCTGAATTGGCGTAATCGAATTAGAAAGAAGCTCTTCCCACCACTTAGAAGCCTGCTGATTCGTCCAGTCGCCATACACTCTCTTATAAGTAATAATGCCATACTTCGTCATCTCATCTAAAATTGCCGTAATATATTTTGCAGAAACATTATCTGAATCAATTAAAACTGCATACCGCTTATCTTCCATTTCCCTCTCCTTTTCCTAAGCATGAAATAAGCATTTCTAAAAATTCCTATCTTGTATTCCCTTTCCAAAACCAGTATAATAGTATCCATATCGAAAGGAAAGGAGCCGCTTCCATTGACAGAATCGTTTCAATCAAACAGCCTATCCGGAAGCTCACTGAAAACCATTGCCATCGTTGCCATGCTGATTGACCACATAGGCGCCGTTTTGCTCACTTCTTCCCCTGCCCCTTACTACATCTTCCGGCTGATCGGAAGGATTGCCTTCCCAATTTTTGCATTTCTTTTGGTAGAAGGGTATTTCCATACCAAAAACTTCACGAAATACTGCGCGCGTCTCGGGCTTTTTGCCCTTATTTCCGAAATTCCCTTTGATTTAGCCTTTTCCCACACATTCTTTGACCCAAACGCCCAGAATGTGTTTTTTACGCTGTTTTTAGGGCTTCTCACTATCCACGGATTAGAGACGGCTAAAGCAGCCTGCCCCTCTCAAACATTCCTTTATCTTGTCTGCCGCATTGCGGCGCTTGGTTTAGGAACCGGGCTTGCATGGGTCTTTCAAACAGACTATAGCGCAATCGGCGTTTTGGCAATTACCCTTCTCTATTCCCTACGCGAAAACCGGATCACTGCCTCCCTTTCCGCCTGCGCGCTGCTTTGCCTCTTAACCCCATTGGAGCTATCCGCCTTTGCGGCAGTTCCCTTGATTGCGGCGTACCATGGCAGGCGGGGAAGTTCGCTTAAATACTTTTTCTATCTTTTTTATCCTCTGCACCTTCTTCTTCTCGCATTCTTATACTGGCAGATTTAATAATTTTTCACAGAGGCTTTTTTTCTCGTCGGACTGCTCACTGTTGTCAAAACGGACGGTTCCTTTCGTTTTGCCGTCACAGAGCAGTCCTGCGTTTAAAAGCCGTCTCTTTGTTTCCCTTGCCGTCCCCGGCCCGCCTTCAAAAAGCCGGACATTCTCCCCTAATACTTTTTTCAGCTCACGGGCAATAAACGGATAATGCGTACAGCCTAAGACAACGGCATCCAGCTTTTGCTTTTCAAACGGCTCAAACAGCCGCTCTAAAAACAGCTCCAGTTCCGCGCTGTGAATCTCCCCTTGCTCAATATACTCCATCAATCCCGCGCAGGGCAATGGAATAATATGCGCCATTCCCATATACCGGTCCATCAGATTATGGAACTTTTGTTCACGAAGCGTCATCGGCGTCGCCATAACAACAACGTTTGGATAATCCTTTGATAATACCGCAGGCTTTAACGCAGGCTCTATGCCGATAATCGGCACATTGGGATATTTCTGCCGCAAATACCGGACTGCGGCGCTCGTCGCTGTATTACAGGCGACTACAACGGCTTTTGCGCCCTCGTCAAGAAAACGGCCGACATGGGAAACGGTAAGTTTTTTCACTTCTTCTAAATATTTCGTCCCATAGGGGGCATTTGCCGAATCCCCAAAATACCAGTAATTTTCATTTGGCATTTCACAAAGCAATGCCCTTAATACACTGATTCCTCCCACGCCGGAATCAAAAACCGCGATCGGGCCATTTTTTTTGTTTTCGGTTGTTTCTAACAACATAAACTGTTCCCCTTTTTAATTATTTTCCTCAATTACCGTGTTTGAAAAGCTTTTCTTTTTTGATTTTGTATGCTATACTAGTTATTAGGAGTAATGTCGTATTTCACAAGCGAAAGGAGAGTTACGGACTATGAATCAGCAAGTTTCAGAATCATTGTTTGGAGACGAAGTCGGCGGCTGCAAAGAATGCCACTGTAATCTTCCAAAAAATTATACAGAAGATATCTGCCCTAATTGTAAAGAACGTCTGCTCTTTTCCAAGGTAAAAGAGTATATCCGTGAAAATGACGTCACCGAATACGATGTTGTAAAGGAATTTGGGATTCCGCTTATGAAAGTAAAAGGCTGGATTCGGGAAGGAAGAATCGAGTACAAAGAGTTACATAACCCCACCTTAAAAAATCTTAACTGCCAAGAATGCGGCAAATCCATTACATTTGGCTCTTTGTGCACCGACTGCCTTCGTAAAGCAAACGTTTCCGGAAGCGCTTCCTACAGTTTTGAAGATGTAGAACAGAAGTTCCGCTTCTTACAAAAATGATACGAAAATCTTAGATTTTCGTATCATTTTTTATTCTTATTTCAAAAAACCGCTGATAATCTGCGTTTCCGCTTCTTCTTCCGTCAATCCTAACGTCATAAGCTTCACTAACTGCTCTCCCGCTATTTTTCCAATCGCCGCTTCATGGATTAAGCTTGCATCAATATGCTGTGCCGTAAGCTGTGGGCTTGCCGTAACTGTCGACTGATCCATAATAATCGCATCGCATTCACTATGCCCGGCGCAGGCGGCGTTTCCATTGATTTTAGAAAAAAATTCCTGTTTGGATTGATCTCTTGCAACGGAACGGGACACCACATTGGCGCTGCAGCCATCGCCGTTTAAATCCACTTCAAATTCTGTCCGCGCATACTGTTTCCCATGCGTCATAATCTTTTCATACACTTCTAACACAGCTCCGGCTTTTAATTCCCCTTTTGTAATGCGGTTTGTGGAATCTATTCCTTTAATCTGGGTCGTTTCCATTTCCATATGGGCATTTTCCTCACAATAGACCACCGTCATCGGGTTCATAATATTTTCCCCGCTGCCATCGCCTTCCCCGTAGTGCTTTTCCACATAACGCACTTTGGCGTTTTTCCCCACATAAAACGTATGGATGCCGTCGTGCTTGGAAGTGTCCACCCCACAGTTATGGATGCCACAGCCTGCAATAATCGTCACATCACAGTCTTCCCCAATATAAAAATCATTATAAACCATTTCCTGATAACCCGTTTCACTTAAAATAACCGGAATATGCACGCTTTCCCGTTTCGTGCCCGCCTTAATCCGTATGTCTATCCCCTGCTTGTCTTCTTTTGTGACAATGTCAATATTTGCTGTCACGCCCCTGCCAGCCATTTTCCCATTTGCGCGGATATTATAAGCTCCGGCCGGAACCTTATGCAGCCCTGCCACCTGTTCCAAAAGATTTTTTTCTATTTTATCCATTCGTCCCAAACCTCCTATGCCTTATCTGCCAATGCCCCGCATGTGCGGCTTGCGCCAAGCAATTTCGGCATAATCTCCTCTTTGCCGCCAACCGCCGACACTTCGCCGTCCGCAAGCAGAATAATCTGATCTGCAATGTTTAAAATCCGCTCCTGATGGGATATAATTAAAATCATTCCATTGATTTCTTTGCGCATCCGCTCAAATACATGAATCAGGCTGTTAAAGCTCCAAAGATCAATTCCGGCTTCCGGCTCATCGAAAATAGACAGTTTCGTGCTCCTCGCTGTAATCATGGCAATCTCAATGCGTTTTAATTCCCCGCCCGAGAGACTTGCATTTATTTCACGATCGATATATTCCTTCGCGCACAGCCCCACTTCGGAAAGAATGTTGCAAATCTCCGAAACCGACATACTCCGCCCCGCCGCAAGCGTAATCAAGTCCTTCACCGTAAGCCCTTTAAAATGCACTGGCTGTTGAAACGCATAACTGATTCCCGCCTTTGCGCGTTCCGTAATGCCAAGCGGCGTAATGTCCTTTCCGTCTAAAAGTATCTGGCCGGAAGTCGGGGTCAGTATTCCGGCAATTATCTTCGCCAACGTCGATTTGCCGCCGCCGTTTGGCCCGGTCACCGCCACGAAATGATTGTCGACCGAAAGATTAATATCTTTTAAAATCTCACGATTTTCCTGCGCATCTTTCACTTCGTAAGATATATTTCTTAATTCTAACATGAAACCCCTCCTTGCAATGTGCATTCCATAGTATTATACTACTTGCCTCCGCCCGCTTCAACTTCTTTTTGAAAGAAATCCTATCTTTCCAAACGTTTTGCCAGAAGGGACAATCCCTGTTTTTCCCCGCTTTACGATTGCGCTTTCCCTATTTCAAAGGCAGGCGTTTTTTCGGAACGCCTGCCGGAATGCTCTATTGTATTATCCCCTTTTATCCTTTATAATATGAAAAAAAAGATTTCCCTTTTCACTCAGACAAAAGGAGGATATGCCATGAAACGCGTTTTAATTTTTGCTTTAAAATCTGTCTGTTACAGCTCATATCTTTATTTTGCAGATTCACTTGCCAAATCACTCCAACAGGCCGGCGTGGCCGTAGAAATGTTTTCGGCAAAAAACGGGCCGCTTGAGGCTATGGAGCAATATGTGGGCAAAGCATTTGACGCCGTATTTGATTTTAATTCGGAACTTCCACGCCTTACCATGGACGACGGCAGTTATTTTTTAGATCAAATCCACGCGCCGTTTTATAATATTATTTTAGACCACCCGCTCTACCACCACGACACATTAAAACAAACGATTTCCAATTTCCATGTTCTTTGTCTGGACGAATGCCACAGGCGCTACATAAAAGAACATTACCCGCATATCGCTTCCACACATCTGTTTTTGATGACCGGAGAGGATATAGCGGGTACGGACGGCTATCCCAAGAAGGAAATTGATGTTTTCTTCTCCGGCACTTATACGGACTGGCGTAAGGTGGAGGAGTCGATTCAAACTTGTCCGGCTTTTCTGGAAAAAGTGACAAAACAGCTAATTTCCCTTGTTCAGAGCAATCCGGCGATGACGCAGGAAGAAGCCCTCACCCGCCTGCTCCCTTCGCTGGAGGAAGAAGAAATTATCAGGGAAACGTTTCCTCTCCATATGCAGGCTTGTTTCCTATGCGATACCTATCTGCGCGCGTTCAAGCGGGAAGATCTTCTTTTAAGCCTTGCTAAAAGCCATGTCCCGCTTACGCTTTGCGGAAATGGCTGGAGATCTTCTCCTCTTGCAGAGTTTCCCCAAATCCAGATTATAGATGACACAGATTTTAAAGATATGTTTTCGTACTTTCGGAAATCAAAGATCACCTTAAACCTAATGCCGGAATTTAAGTGTGGCGCGCATGACCGGATTTATTCCGCTATGCTAAACCACAGCCTTTGCATGACCGATGCGACCCCTCTTTTAAAAGAACAGTTTTCAGACTGGCAGGACGTCATTTTCTACGAATACAGTGACCGAAACCGCCTGCCGGAGCAAATTATGGAATTGCTCAATTCTAAAAGCCGCCTGATAAAACTCTCCGAAAATGGTTACCGCAAGGCAAAAAAAAGCCACTCGTGGCAGGCACGGGCAGCTTTGCTTATAGAAATCTGTCATTTGAACTAACCATAAAAATCTAAATGGCCGCCGACCCATGTTTCCTGTTCGGTTCTTACATAGTCGCTTCTGCCAAGATAGATTGCGTCATTAATCTTTTTCATAAGTTCTTCTATCGAGGATGCCGTTACAGTAATGGTATCCTCCTCATTCCAATCCTGTTCAAATTCCGCTTCATAGGTTTCCTTTTCCGCTTTCTTCTTTTCGGCGGCTTTTTCTTCGGCGGCTTTTTTTGCCGCTTTCTTTTCTTCCTGCTTCTGAGACGCCTTTTTCTCGATGCGTTTTTTCTGCGCCGCAAGGGATTTGTCAACTACCGCAAAAAAAGATGCCGTCCCTTCTTTGACCTGCATGCCGTATGTTTTTACGCTGGATGCATTGGCTCCTAAGCTGGATTTTAACTGGGAAAGCTGATTTGTCGCGCCGCTTATAATCGCTTCATACTGCTTGCGGTACTTGTTGTCTCGCCATACGCTCTATTTTTTCCGTGTCAATTAACACCACCATACGGTTTGCATTGGCGTATTTTCCGGCATTTGCCTGCGCCTCTGCCTTTTTATCCTCACTGACGAGAATGAAATCCATATTGGAATACTTCTTTTTTAGTTTTTCGTAGTATTTCGCCGCTTTCTCACTCAGCTTTGGATCGCCGATTGTCGCTCCGCTGACTTTGTTCTTTTTCGTGTCCGCTTTTTCGGACGATGTTTGTTGCGCGGCCTGCATATAGCTGCCAAGAGCTTCCGCCTGCGTGACCTGATTCATCATGGTATCCTCCTTGAACTATGCTTTGTAACTCCGTTTACCTCTAAAATAGGAAAAAGCCGATCTTCCTATTTACATAGTATATCGGCTTTTTTCCACTATTTGTTAATCTATTTCTAGCGTCTCTTTGATTTTCTTAAAAATTCCTTCCGCATCCAACCCAAATTTATGAAGCAGCTCCACTGCTGGGCCGGATTCGCCATATACGTCGTTCATGCCGATTCTAGTGACTTTTACCGGCTGTCTCTCACTTAACGTTTCACATACGGCGGAACCTAAACCGCCAATGATGGAATGTTCTTCTATCGTAAATACCCTTCCTGTTTTCGCAGCGGAAGCGCAGACGAGTTCCGTATCCAGAGGCTTTATCGTATGGATATTAATCAGTTCCACGTCAATTCCCGCTTCGGCAAGCATGTCCGCCGCATACAAGGCCTCCACGACGCATAGTCCCGTCGCAAATACCGTCGCATCTTTGCCTTCCCGCAAAACGATGCCTTTGCCTAATTCGAAATGATAATCTTCCCTGTCATTAAACACCGGAACGGCAAGCCTGCCAAACCTCAGGTAAACCGGGCCTTTATGGGCATACGCCGCGCGCACTGCGGCTCTCGCTTCAATGTCATCGCTCGGATTGACAATCATCATGCCTGGAATGCTGCGCATTAAGGCAATATCCTCGTTGCACTGATGGGTCGCGCCGTCTTCCCCAACGGATATGCCCGCGTGGGACGCCCCGATTTTGACATTTAATCCGGGATAACCGATGGAATTTCGGATCTGCTCATACGCGCGTCCAGACACAAACATCGCAAACGAACTGATAAACGGCGTTTTTCCGCTTGCCGCCAAACCGGCCGCAATGCCTGCCATGTTTGCTTCGGCAATGCCGCAGTTAATATGCCTGTCGGGAAAAGCCTCCGCAAACTTATTTGTCTTTGTGGCTGCCGCAAGGTCTGCATCTAAAACCACTATATTTTCATCTTCTTTCCCAAGTTCCACTAAAGTATTCCCATATCCTTCTCTTGTGGCAATCTTTGGCAGCTCCTCTAACTTTCTGTTTATCGGCATAACGTTTCCCCCTCTTTTCTTAAATCTTCCACTGCAACTTCATATTCCTCTTTTTTCGGGGCTTTTCCATGCCATTCCGCTGCGTCTTCCATAAAGGATACGCCTTTCCCCTTTATTGTATTGGCAATAATTGCCGTCGGCTTCCCTTTTGTCTGTCTTGCTTCTTTAAATGCGGCTTCCATTTCATCAAAATTATGCCCGTCAATCGTAATCGTATGGAACTGAAACGCCTCAAACTTTTTATCCATTGGATAAGGAGAGCAGACTTCTTCCACTTTTCCGTCAATCTGCAGTTTATTATGATCCACAATCACTACAAGGTTGTCTAACTTACGGTGGCCGGCAAACATCGCCGCTTCCCAAATCTGGCCTTCTTGGATTTCACCGTCGCCGCAAAGGGCATACACGCGATAATCCTTTTTGTCCATCTTTGCCGCAAGCGCCATTCCAACTGCCGCAGATAAGCCTTGTCCTAAAGAACCTGTAGACATATCTACCCCCGGAACGCATTTCATATCGGGATGGCCCTGCAAATAGCTTCCTACATGCCGAAGCGTCACCAAATCTTCAGTCGGGAAAAAACCGCGATGCGCAAGCGCCGCATAAAGCCCCGGCGCCGTATGCCCTTTGGATAATACAAAACGGTCACGGCCTTCCCACTGCGGATCATTCGGATCAATATTCAGCTCTTCAAAATATAAATACGTAAATAAATCCGCCGCCGACAGGGAGCCTCCCGGATGCCCTGCTTTCGCGCTGTAAATGGAAGCAATAATTCCTTTACGTACTTCAAGTGCCATCTTCTTTAGTTCCAGTCTGTCCATCACTGCTCTCCTTTTCCAAATCGATTCAACTGATTCCAATAAAAAAACTTTGCATTAAGATTATAACCGATACTTATATTTTTACAAGCCGTTTTTTTAAAAATCTTAAAAATTTATTAAATCTTTGACAACTTCCCCTGCAAGCAAAAGCCCTGCCGCCGCAGGAACAAACGCCACACTTCCGCAAATCCGTCCAATCTGCGCCGCATCTTTTGGCGAAACCGGCTGCTCATCGGAATATACGGTTTTTAAGGAAGCGATTCCCCTTTTTTTCAATTCCCGCCGCATCACTCTTGCAAGCGGGCAGACTTTTGTCTCATAAATATCCGCAACGCGAAAACGGCTGCCGTCAAGTTTATTTCCGGCTCCCATACTGCTGATCATTGGTATGCCGCTTTCCGCCGCCTTTTGCGCCAAGGCAAGCTTTGCCGCCACAGTGTCTACGGCATCTACAATATAGTCATATTCCTCAAACGGAAAATCTTCTTCTCTGCCGGGCAGAAAAAAGCAGGAATGGATGCAAACTTTTACAGAAGGGTTGATTTCTTCCATACGCGTCTTCATCACTTCTGTCTTTTTGCGTCCAACTGTCTTTACCGTGGCAATAATCTGGCGGTTTATGTTGCTTTCGCAGACTTTGTCCGCATCGATTAAATCAAATGCCCCGACTCCGCTTCGCGCAAGGGCTTCACAGACATATCCGCCAACGCCGCCAATGCCAAATACCGCCACGCGCGCGTTCCTTAATTTGTCGATTGCCGCTTCTCCCAAAAGCAGGCTTGTCCGTTCTAACCAGTTTTCCATCGTTCCTCCTGAGTCCTTTACTGCACAGGCGCTTCCGGCGGAGGCGCCGCCTGCGCTTTTAATGCGGCAAGCTGCGCTTCACACGCCAAAAGGAGATCGTAATTCGCCACTTGGGCCTGTCCCGACGGCGGAAGCAGGTTATAAAGCTTTCTCGCCGCCGCAATCGCCGGTTCGCTTTCTAACGTCACTTCGCCTATGCCATTAATCATATTGACTACTTGAGCGGCTTCCTTAGCCACTGCCGCCGGGCTTTCCGTCCCGGGCAGTGTATAAACAATGACCGGATCGCCATCTTCTATGTTTTCAAATATCTTTTTTGCCGCCGCCGGAGGCAAATTGACACAGCCGTGGGAACCGCTCGTTTTATAGATATTGCCGCCAAAACTGCTTCTCCACGATGCATCGTGCATCCCGACATTATTGCAATACGGCATCCAATAATCGACTGGGGAAGCGTAATTTTCCCCACGCAAAACAGCATCCCTCTCTTTATAGGTCAGACCATAAATTCCAGTCGGCGTGTCATAATTTTTCGAAAGATTGCCGGAAACAAAATCAGATTCCACTACAAGGCTTCCATTTTTATAAAAAAACAAATGCTGCGCAGTCAGATTAATCTCTACATAGGTGTCCCCATAATCATGCTCCCCATGGCTGTTTGCCGTCTGAGCATACGTCAGTTCACGTTCATAAGACTCCCCATTTTTTATATCTTCCAAAATCTTTGCTTTTTCGCCTTCTTTGTCTACTTTCCAGCCATAGTCCCCAGATGTAATTTCAACCGTTTTTCCATAAGAAGTGGCAAGCGTATGCTTCCGGAACACTGTATTATAAGCAGATGCAAGAATTGTTACATATTCTTCCACAGCCTGCTCATTTATGGAAATTTCCATATTATTGACATTCATCCATGTGTTCGTAATGCTGCCGTCAAGCGTTTCTTGTTTGTCTCCTATTTTATATGTAATCGTAACGCCAGTATACTTATTGAGAGTATCCACAAGATGGCTCAGCCCTTGATTCGATGACGTCACCTTTGGCGTTACATAGCATCCCTCTTTTTCTAACGACACCGTTTCTTTTAAACTGCTGACTGAATCTTTTAAGACTAAACGCAGGCGTTTCTTTTTGATTTTAGTTCCCAATTCTTCTGGGATAATTTTATAGCCTTCTTTTGAATATGCGGAGCAGTACGCATCTTTTGGAGGCGTCTGATTTTCCTCCTGAATAAAGGAAAACTCCTTGATCCGCTCTTTTAATTTGTCCTTGTCAAAACTGACGATTGTCTCCTCCGTAAAATCCTGCCGCGAAGCAAACGCCATCGGCCATGCAAACGGATTCTGCATCTTTAGAAGTTTTTGAATGCTTCCCCCAAACTCCGGCTTGACAGAAATATCCGTCCCATTCAGCGTCTCTGGCTCCCCTCTCGTCTCGATCGTAAGCGAATATCCGTTAATTTCTTCCGTTATCATACGCTCTACCTGTTCGATTGATTTTCCAGATATAGAATGCCCATTTAACGAAGTGGAAGGCAGAAAATGGCTGTTAAAATAAAAAGCTGTCCCGAAATATATAGCAGCAAGCATTGTAAGCAGGAGAATCCCTATCTTTACCGGAAACCCCCGTTTTTGTTCTTTTGATTTCACACGCAACCCCCTGTATCTGTCTTTCTTTATATAAGTATATTCCTGACATACGCCTTTTGCGCGCTATCTTATGCCATTCATACTTCCCTATATCCGACAGTTTTATTATACAAACCTTATCCGCTTTGTCAAATTAAAAATAATTACGCTCTGTCATAATTTCTTAAGATTTCCGTAATTTTTTGTAAAATAGTAAAAATATGATTGTAGCAAAAAAAACCATGTGCTATAATAATCCGAAACAGGCATATGATAAAAAAAAGAAAGAAATGTAAAGGGTGAATGACGTGAACGCTCCAATGTCAAATGAACATACCTGCAAAAACCGCGCTTCTGATTTTTTCCGAAAATACAGGCATAGTCTGCTTTTTTTGTATTTTGCGGTCTATTTCCCATGGTTTCGCTGGCTTGAGACAACTGTGACCAGCCGCTTCCATGTCATACACATGGCAGTTGACGATCTCATTCCTTTTATTGAATATTTTATTGTTCCCTATCTGCTGTGGTTTTTTTATGTAGCCGCCGCCCTGTTTTATTTTTTATTTAAAAATAAAGAAGAATTTGTCAGATTATGTATGTTTTTATTTGTTGGAATGACTGTTTTTCTAATTATATCCACCGTTTACCCAAACGGCCATTATCTAAGGCCAGACACATTTGAACGGGAGAACATTTTTACCAATTTGACTTGCATGGTTTATGAAGCGGACACGCCGACAAATTTATTTCCCAGCATCCATGTCTATAATTCCATCGGAGTCAACATTGCCATACTTCACTGCCATAATTTCAAACAAAAGAAACCAATACGCATAGGCTCCTGCCTTTTAATGGTAAGCATTGTTTTATCCACCGTGTTTTTAAAACAGCACTCCGTGTTTGATGTAATTACAGGCATTGTATTTGCCGCCTTTATGTACACACTGGTCTATGCAAGAAGCGCTGTGCGCATCGGAGAAGCCAAAACGGCGCTTTCCGAACGGGCAAGACGCGTCTGACGTCGTTTGTGTTCCAAATCATAAACAGCCGCCACATTTTCCGTGGCGGCTGTTTGATTTATTGCATTTATTTATCTGACAGCCTTAGATTTCGTCTGTTTCTTTTTCATCTTGTTACCACAGTTTAAACAGCGAAATCCCTTTCCTTGCCGCCTTATACGGAACCGTCTCCAATTCCCTGACTGCCCGTTTCAGTTCTTTGCGGATCTCAATCTGCTGCGGGCAATGCGTTTCACATTTCCCACATTCCACACACTGCGATGCGCTGCTTTGGTTTTTCCGGAATGCCGTACACTGAAGGTATTCCCTCCTCGCCCCGCCTTTTGATTCCGAATACATCTCATTATAACAGCGGAACGTCACCGGAATGTCTACGCCTTTCGGGCAGGGCATACAATATCCGCATCCTGTGCAGGGGACTTTCACGCTTTTTTGGATCTCCGCTTTTACCTGTTCCACAAGCAGCGCATCTTCTTTTGTAAAATGCCCGACAACGGCGTGTTCCGCCGTTTTTACGTTTTCCTGAATCATTTCCATTGTATTCATGCCGGAAAGGACACATGTCACTTCCGGCTGGTCGTAAAGCCACCGGAACGCCAGCTCTGCCGGAGTGCGGCGCAGGCTGTCCTGTTCAAACAGACGTTTTGCGTTTTTAGGCAAAAGATTTACCAGACGGCCGCCGCGAAGCGGTTCCATAATAATCACCGGAATGCCTTTTGCCGCCGCATAGGTAAGCCCTGCCCGCCCCGCCTGACTGTGCTCATCCATGTAATTATACTGAATCTGGCAAAAATCCCAATCATAAACATCGATCAACTGTTGAAACATTGCCGTATGCCCATGATAAGAAAAACCAAGATTGCGGATTGCGCCGCTTTTTTTCTTTTCCTCTATCCAACCTAAAATTCCAAGTTTAATTAATTTCTGCCATGTTTCCGTATCGGTCAGCATGTGCATAAGATAATAGTCTGCTTGTGTCAAGTAAGGAATAAAAAAAATTTCATTTTTTTAGCGAGCCACAGGCAGATTTGCCTATGGCTCCTATTTTACCATTACTTTCCGCAAATTGGAACAGATTTTCATACAGTGCTGTCAGCATTGAAAGGATTTCCGACTTTCCACACAATCTCTATGGCATCCGATCCGTAGACAATAACTTTATCAATCAGCGTCTTTAACCTGTCTTTGTCAAAGGACTCCAGTACGGAAAACTCTGTCAGTTTTTCGTCCGATATTTCCTCCGGCTCTGATACTGCCTGTAAGCTGTCCAGTTCTTCCAGTGCCGCACTCTTGATCTGTTCCAGTTCTTCCATTCTTATCTTACCTTTTTCAATCCGTGCAACATAATCGTCTCTGGTAATCGTTCCTGCCTTGTATTGCTCATATAAGTGCAGCTTTGTGTCTTTCCAACGAGCCGTTTCCTTCATACTGTCAGCAACCGTTGTTTCAAGTATTGATTTCCTGTCATGCTTGTGTGCCTGTTTGCGAACAGCTCTTGCTTCAATGAGCATATTTGCCATTCCTCTTACCTGACACAACACCGCATTTTCTAGTTCTTCCTTTACAATGTTAATCTTTTGGCAGTCATTCTCTATCTGCTGTACACGACTTCTACAATGATATTTATCGTTTTTTCTGTTTCTGAGTTGAAGGCTTTTGCCACAGTAACCACAGATAAAAAAGAGATTTTGCCTGCCTGTTGTTCTTCCGCTCATATCAAGTCCGACAATGTTATCATTTGCTTTCTGAAAAAGTTCTTTTGATACAAGGGCTTCATGCTGGTTTTCTACGATGATCCATTTCTCCCTCGGCTGCTCTACCCGTTTCTTATTGGTGTCCATACCGCACCTTGCCCGGTTCCAGAACATTGTTCCCAAATATGTCTCGTCAGTAATTATGTTCCTGATTGAACTGTTACTCCACATTTTTATCTTAACATGTGGCTGTTTATCCGGGAAATTATCGCCTTTTAACTGGTGGTACAGATACCTTGTCGGTATTCCTTCCTCATTGAGCTGCCTTGCAATCTCCGTATGGCTTACTCCGTCAGCAGCCTGCCGGAAAATTCTGCGCACTACCCACGCCACATTTTCATCAATCAGCAGTTCATGCTTATCTTCCGGGTTCTTCATGTACCCATATGGGGCAAACTGACCGACAAACTCACCGTTCCTAACCCTTGTGTCCCTTGCACTCCGTACTTTTTTAGACAGATCAGCACTGTACATCCCATAAACAAGGTTTTTGAGTGCAACGCTCATTCCCCCTGTTGTCCCGAACTTATCACTGCTGTCGTAATTGTCATTGACAGACACGAACCTTACCTGCAGGATTGGAAAGATATATTCAAGATACCTTCCGACTTCAAGATAATCCCGCCCAAACCGTGAAAAGTCTTTGACAACAATCATGCCGATATCGCCGTTTTTTGCCGCTTCAATCAATGCCTGAACGCCCGGTCTGTTGAAATCGGTGCCGGAATACCCGTCATCACTAAACTCTGTGATGCTGTATTCCTGTCCCTGCATAAGTTCCTCTACATGCTTTGTAAGGAGTACCCGTTGCGCTGAAATGCTGTTGCTTTCTTCAAGTTTTCCCTTGTCGCTGTCCTCATTTGAGAGGCGGAGGTATATCGCCACTGCTGTTTTATCCATTGGAACCGCCCTCTCTTTCTGCACTCAGGCTTTTCAGGCTTTCCAGTACATCATCATAAATCAGGTGTACGACAATGTTTGCATCTTCATGTACCTCTACCCTGTCCACAAATGCATCTACCATTTCCTTTGTGAGCTTGCGTTTCGTGAGGTATTTCTGCACCACCGCTTTCCAGTCCTCGTTAATATGGTACTCTCTGGAATATTCTGCCTGTGCCTTTAGCATTTCATCAAGCCTTGCAGACAGTTCCTTAATTTTGGCAGCGTATTTCTCACTGATCTGCACATACTGTTCTTCATCAATCAGCTTATCCCGGTAATCCTCAAAAATGCCTGCCTTGACTTCTGTTGTCTTTTGCAGCTCCTTTCTTATCTTGTCTGCCTCTTTTCCATATAAATCATACTTTTTAAGGTTTTCCGTCTTTGCATTCAGCCGCTTTACTGTTTCCTCTTTATCAATGCAGACATGCATATGCTCTTGAATCTCACTAAACACTGCCGCATTGACCGCCTCTGCTGATACCAGATGATTGGTGCAGCCTTTCTTTACCGTGTTCAGATAGGTCTTGCACCTGTAAGACTTGTTGACATGCCTTGTCCCTTCTGTGCGGAATGCCATGATTTTTCCACAGTCCGCACAGACAATCTTCTTACCGATAAGATTAAACCGGGCATGGTCAAATCCGTTTTTCCCGTGTGTCGAGTGAAAATGCTTTACATTTTCCTCAAGCATCTCCTGTATCGTGTCAAAATCCTCCCTGCTTACCAGTGGCGCATGAGTGTCCTCAACAATAATCCAGTTTTCTTTGGGTACTCTGACCGTTTTCCCATTTACCCTGCTCATTTTATTGTGGACGCTTTCACCAACATAGGCATGATTTGTAAGGATAGCCCTTACTGTCACACTGTTCCATTCTGTATTCATTCCTTCTGGAATGTCATGTCCAAACTGAATGAGCTTGTATGATTTAGGATTAAGGATTTTTTTACTGTTTAGCTGCCTTGTAATCTCCTTTAAGGAATTTCCCTCTAAAAACAGCCTGTATATTTCAAGCACGTTTTCCTTAACTTTGTCATCCGGATAGAGATGTCTGTCTATATTGACATATCCATAAGGAACTTTCCCTGAAGAATACTCCCCATTTTTCCAGTATGCCCTGTGAGCGGATTTCATCTTTTTGGATAAATCTTTCACATACATTTCATTTACCATGTTTTTCAGCGGCATCAGCAGCTCTTCGCCGGACTTGTTGGAGTCGTAACCGTCAGTGACCGCTATGAACCTCACATCAAAGAACGGGAATACCCTTTCAATGTAGTTGCCTGTCTCAACATAATTCCTGCCGAGCCTTGATAAATCTTTTACGACAATGCAGTTGAGCAAGCCGCTCCGCATATCCTTTATCATTTCCTCAAAACCCGGTCTTTCAAAATTCGTGCCGGAATAGGAAATGTCAGCATACTCTTTAAAAACAACCATATCGTCATTCTCTGCCACAAACTTCCGCAATAGTTCCATCTGTGTCTCAATCGTTGCCCGTTCTCTGTTGGCTTCTGTTTCCTCAGAAAGCCTTGCATATAAGCCGACTTTGTAGCAGGCTGATTTTACCGGGGCAGAAACTGTCATGGTCTGCTGTCCTAAATCATTGACATTTACAAAATCAATCTTCTTTGACTTCCTAGCCATGCTACACCGCCTCCTTCCTCTCAAACCGAACCCTGCCATGTTCATCACAGACAACCTCACAGCCTGCGTGCTGCAGATTATCAAGTATTTCCTTATAACAGTCGCCAAAACTGAAAACTACTTCAATGCTGTTCTTGTCTATAACCCGTACCCTGTCAATCAGCTCCACAGCCACATTCCTTGTCAGCCTGTCGATGTTCTGATGCTCTGCAAAATAATCAAGCCATTTGTATTTATCCGTATTTGAAGCAAGTATATCCTTGATTTCCTGCTTCATCTTCCTTACCGCATCTTCCGCACTGTCACGTTTCTGTGTGTATGCCTCATGCAGCTCCATGTAATCCTCTTTTGACACGATACCGTCTTTCATATCCTCATAGAGCATATTGCGGAGTTCCTTGCAGCGCTCAATCTCTGTTTCTTTCTGTCCGATACGCTTTTCCAGTTCCTTAATATCCAGTTCCTGAAAAGGGATTGTAGATACCTTTTCCATGACCTGTTTCAAGTCAAGAATGTTGCTGATCTGGACCTGTAGGAACTGCAAAACCGCTTCTTCCAGTTTATCCACCGGGATACGGTGGTTGCTGCACTCCTTAGTCTCCTTGTTGCGGGAACACACATAATACTGATACTTCTTCCCTCCGGCATAGGCATTCTTCCTTACCATAGCCGCACCACAGTCGGCACAGACAATCAGCCCTGCCAGCGGATATACTTCTGACTGCTTCGGGGAAATCCTTGTATCCATGCCAAGAAGCCGCTGCACAATGGAAAAATCCCTGTCTGAAATAATGGCTTCATGGTTCTTTTCTATCCTTATCCAGTCCTTCTCCGGCTTCAACACTGTCTTTTTTACCTTATGGTTCGGTGTTGTCTGCCTGCCCTGAACCAGAGTACCGATATAAAGCTCATTTTCCAAAATTCTTCTGACTGTTACAGAACTCCATACTGCCTTGTCATTGGTCTTAAAGCTGGTCTGGTAATTGCTGCCCATTGCGCTTTTATATTCCATAGGGGAAAGCACACCCATGTCATTCAGCCTGTTTGCAATGGCATCCTGACTGAGTCCGTGCAGCTTCATTCTGAAAATGTCCCTGACAATCCCCGCCGCAATCGGATCAATCACCAAGCTGTTTCTGTCATTTTCATCTTTCTGATACCCATAAGGGGCAAAGGAACCGATAAATTCCCCGTTTTTCCTTTTTACCTCCAAATGGCTCCGTATTTTCACGGAAATATCCCGGCAGTACGCATCGTTGATTAGGTTTTTAAAAGGGATAATGATTTCATCCGCCTGATCTTTCCCGTCCAGACTGTCATAGTTGTCATTGATAGCGATAAAGCGAACCCCCAGTGCGGGGAACAGCCGCTCAATGTACCTGCCGGAATCAATGTACTCACGCCCGAAACGTGAAAGGTCTTTTACGATGACACAATCCACAATACCCTTTTTAATGTCCTCAAGCATCAGCTTAAAAGCAGGACGCTCAAAATTAGAGCCTGTATAACCGTCGTCAACCCGTTCCGACACTACCTCAATATCTTCTTTGTCCTTCAGGAAATCACGGATAAGATTTTTCTGATTTGAAATGCTGTTGCTCTCTGCTTTCGCAGCATTGGAAACATCACCATCTTCCTTAGATAATCTAACGTAGATGGCTGCATGGTAGATTTTCTTAATCTTGTTACTCATGTTTACCACTCCTTTTGATTTTCTAAGTCAGAAAACCCGAAAGGGAGTGCCTGTTTAGTCCCAAGTTAGAAATAATGAAATTTAGTCCTAACGCTATTCTAGCACACCCTGCGGATTATTTCCACCAGATTCTGAAAAATTTTTAAACGGATAAGAGCATATTTTCAAATGCTTCATTAAAAGATATACCGCCTGTAAACCGTACCTTGACTTTCATGCTGCCGACACGCACCAGATAGGGATTGCCGACTTTTTTAAGGTACTGCTTCTTTCTTTCCTCCAACGGCAGCTCCCGGTTAATCTGAATCCCGCTTATATCCGTCAGCTCCTCTAGCTTCACATCCGCAAAATCGGTATCAAGCATTTTTCTGTATTCTTCTGCCGTCATTCTGTTACCTCCCAATAAAAAACGCTGCCGGATATTTTGACAGCTATGTATGCCGGATTGCAGATCCGGCTTAGAAAGGTTTTCCTGCTCTCCTACCATTTGCTCGCTTCAAGCCTCTTTTGAAAATTCCTGTATATCTCTTTGTCTGCCCATTTTGCATAATCCTTGATGTCAATCAGTCCGTCCAAGTCATAGATTCTGGAACGCATGAAGTGTTCCACCTTTTCAGGAGTGTACTCCCCCTGTTCTGTCAGCTTCGCAGTCAGCCTTTCTCTGATCTCTTCCTGTATGGCTTGCGGCATTGCCGATATATAATAGGGCGGCTGATATGGCACACCACTATGCGTTACCGCATCTTCATATTGATAGCTTTTTTCAAAGTTGAGCAGAAATTTCCGTATCTGAACACTGGCTTTTCCCTTGTTTTCCTCACTGACCAATTCCGTCAGTCCGTCAAAGAACTGAATCAGTTCCAATTTTGTAAAGCCCATCCTTACATACTCCTTTATCCTTAATATACATAGAAAATGCTGCCTGTACGAGACACGTAGCTATGTAAAAAGCCGGACACCCGCCCGGCTCCAAAAGATATGATGTTATGTCCTTTCCTTAATTGTATCTGTCAAACACACCGACCTGCACCTGTACGCCCTCTGTAATCCTGTCGAGCGTTTCTTCATCAACCTTTCCCATGTGTTCTATGATACGGTCAAAGTTCAGTGCTGTTACCTGTTCGCATAATGCGACACTGTGCTGGTCCAGCCCCTCCGTCTTATATGACGATATGAATACATGGGTTGGCAGGCTCCGTTTCTTGTATATCTTAGTTGACAGCGGAACTACTGTAATGACTGTGCTGTGCTTGTTTGCCCTGTTGTTACTGACTACCACCACCGGGCGCATACCGCCCTGCATACTTCCCTGATACTGTACGCCCAAATCCGCATACAGTATGTCGCCTCTCCTTATCTTCATCAGCAGCCTTTTCCCCCGCCCCATATCGGTCTTTCCTTATCAGCAGGACACGTTGTTGTATCGTATATATGGTACTGCATGGTGGAAAGCTCGAAGAAACCGACGCCGATGTTGGCGGCATCATACATAAATTCTTCCAGATCGGACTCATCCGCTGTTATGTCAGCCATATTCTCCACAACAACCGTATCATACTGCCCGGTAATCAACCGGGTAATCAGCATATTCACCGCTTCACGGTCAATATCCCTGTTCGGTCCCTTGTTGACGATAGTTTCATTCATCAACGCTATCCCTGCCATGCTGCACTTCTGTCGGTTCTCCTGAATGATTCTGCGGATATTGCTCTCTGACTTGTTGGAGTTCATAAACATGATTGCCGGATGCACAAGCAAGCCGACCTCAAAACTTTTCACATTACTGCACATGATAATCACCTGTTCTTTCTTCTATTCTCATTGACTGAAACAAAAGAGAAGTTTTTGCCGGCATTATCCTCTCATACAGGAAAGCCTTGTCTGCTGTTATCTGATAACTGCAAGGCTTGCCTGTATCAGAGGATAACGTGGCGTTTCCGCCACATTACCCCTCTGTCCAATCTGAAAATATCAGATTATGCTCTCGCTGATCCCCGAAACGGGTAACATACACTGGGACGGCTTCATCCCACACTGCGCCTCCATCATGCCCAACCAGACGGAATCCACAGGGAGCCACTCCCGGAAAATGCTTTTCGCTGAAATTCCGGCGCTGTTCTATCTCATTATCTCTGACTGCCATGCCAGTAGGCACAATCCTCTGCTCTTAAAAACTTGCGTTTTTTACCTTCACAGGCAACAATGTTATCCATTGCAGGTACATCTTCGCACGAAATGGGATTCTGCCACCCCTTTATCGCTACGCAAGCGTAGACGGATAAAAAGGCGAAAATAAAATCAGGTGTATGCGTGTCCTATTGAATTGTCTTGGCTTTCTCAAGCCTGCAACTATCATAACTGAAAAGGAGTGGTTTTCAGAGTGCCAGTATCCGCTATTTATAGCTGATATACGCAACCTTGACTATCAGATAAAAAGAAAAAAGATCAGACTCCAGATTATAATCTGTTGTCTGATCTCTTTATATATAAGCATTTCTATTTTTCCTTATTTTTTTATCAAAATATTGTGTATCTTAATAATTTTTATCAATTTACAATCTATACATTATAGAAGCCCATAGTTTTTAATAAGTACAAAAAGGCGCATATCACACACTCCTATACGCCTAATTCCACTTTCAAATTTCATTATGATGCCATATATAAAATTCATCATATCAATGGCTCGGATAAATAATTTCTGTTGACGTAAATGTATCATCCGCAGAAACGTTAATATATCCGTTACTATCCACAATATACTCATTGCCATAGACTGAAACTGTATCACCTTCTTTAAAGCCAGCCTCTTTCCAGTTCATGTTGTTCAACTGTTCAATTTTTTTATCTACATTTATTACCCTTCCAGATTCTTGCAATATATAATTATGTACTCCACTTCCTGCGTCTATTGAAAAGAATCCTGTCTTAAATCCAACACTGTCACAAACTGACAGTACATCTTCTCTTGCAAATCCATACAAATTTTTCCCCTGTGCCAATGCAGACAAAATATTACTTGCTTTTCGCATTTCCCATTTATAATTTGTACCCTTTTGATTTGTATTCTCGGCTAATAATGACTCTGATGATGCCCATCCAATTTTTCCGTTATTAACTGTCCATGTATATCGGCTACCATTTGATGTTGCCCATGAGTAATAACTTTTGTTATTTAGAACCAAAGAATTATTTACAGCACAAACCTGTGATAAGGAACTTGCATTAATTTTCGGCACAGCATAATTAGGTACAATCTGTCTGCTACCATTATAATCAAAAGAAATAACACCATGCTCTTTAAAATCAGGATTATATCCACAAGAAACATTTTCGCCAAAATTTATTGCATCTAAAATAGCGCTCATATTATTATAATTATCTAAATAATAGGATAATTGATTTTTAGATATATTCACACTACCGTCTATCATTGCTGCTATGCTCTCTTTTGAAAAGCTTCTTGCAGTATCAGAAATACTTAAATTATCCAGCCTTTTGTTTCCATTTTTTGATAATATTTGAAGTGCCTTTTGTTGTTTTACTACCCTATCAACTCCTTTGGCATAAAGCAATGTCTGTTTCGTTCTATTTATGTCTGTTAAATATGCCTTCAATATTCACCTCATCCTCTCCAAAGCTATACTTTAATTCGTGATTACAATCTATCCTTAGTGTACCAATATTAAATCATCTTTTTAGTACACTAAGGATCATTTACATATAAGTTATCTTATGGTAAATCAGGTGCAACATACCTTATCGTCATAGTCGGCGTAAATGTTTTACTGGAAGAACTGGTGGATATTATTTTCGCTCCCCATACCTGATCCAGTAATGATGAGTTCGTAACTGGCAAACTATATGAATAAGTCGTTTTTGTTGCCACCCACGAATCATAAAATTCATTATAAAAATATCTCTTTGAGCTTACAGATGTTGTACATCCTCCAACGCTTACTTCATATCCTATTGCACGATCTGGAATATCTGCAATTAATGTTAAATCCACGGTATCCTGCCAAGTAGCTTTAGCCGCTAACGTAATCGAATTAAACTTATATGTATAAGTCCCTAACGAATACTGCGGATTGCCGATAGTAAAGTAGTAAGTTGAAGAAATACTCGTTGTAGTATGATACACTCTTAAATAGTATAATCCACTTTCTGGAACAGGAACTTCGTAAACATTTGTATCTCCATACTTCTGAAATTGAAAAATATCCAATGGTACGAATAAATTTGAGGAATCATACAGTTCCACGATTATTGTACCTGTTCCAACATTCAAATCAAGATATGTTTCATCATCTGAATACAAATAAACCTTATACCAATCCTCATCATCATTAGACAATGTTCCTGTCACATAACGATATACCGATGACTGATTGGAGACATACTGCGCTGCTGTCTGTGCATTTCTTGAAATAAGTTGTGCCTGTTCATAAGAGTCATTCGGTTCTGCATCAGTATATGCTGTTGAAGCATACACTGTCTGCCCACTAAAATACATCCCTGTACTTAATGCTACTGCAAAAGCCAAAGATACTCCTACACATTTCTTGATCCACTTAGTAAACTTTGTTTTCATGTTAATACCTCCTATACTTTTCAGAAAACTATCAAGTTATCTTTTACCAATATTATCGTTCAAATATTGCATATAACAAGATGCATTGCAGAAAGTGAACTGTTTTTGCAGAAAACGGCACAATAAATCTTTTCAGACTAGATTAGCCTCGCTGAAAAGCTCTCTTTATAATCAATCTGCTTTTTCCATCATAATACTTAATTCAACGCATAGTGCGATTTTAGTCTTGCTCTGTACATCTAATTTTTTCTCTATTTTAAAACAAAAGACCAAACAAAAGAATCAATCTCAAGTTCAGTCTTTAAATATACTCAGCCTTTCCGATCTAAATATGCAAGTATTCCCCACTTAGTAGTTATATCCACTCATGCCTTTTTCCATAACAACATATTATCCGCAATCTCCGTTACCACCTTACCAGAATGTTTAAGCCATGAAAGGTATGACTTTATTGTACTTCCTAACAGTGCATACTGCTCATAATTCATTACAAGATTGTATTGAGTGAAAACCTGCTGCAAAATTGTTTCAAAGTTCATTGGCTTTTCGCATAATGCAATAAGAAACTCCGCATTTTCATTAACCTTAGATATATTATATTGCACTAGCTCTTGTATATCCTCTGTCGGCTTTGCATGAGCCGGAATAAACATCTTTGCCTGCATTTTTCCTACCTGTTCCAGTGTGTGAAGATATGCCTCTACATCATATATAAATGTAAATTTATACTTATCCAATGTTTCTTTGCTGTTTAAACAATCTGCTATAAAAGCTACTCCGTCTGGTGTTCTAATCCCGATCATATCAAAAAAATGTCCCGGCAAATCAATCACAGACAAACTTTTGGGAAAATCAGCATCGGAAATTTTCGTAACCTCACTCGGTTTCGCCATAAGAAACTTGTGTTGCAATTCTTTGAGAGGAAATCCCCCAAACAAAAAAGCAGGTTCCAAAACAGGATATTGCGTAAAAGCAGCCTCGATGCCCCGGCTAAACACTTTACATGCTGTCTGCTTTTGCAAATACTGATTTCCACCAATATGATCTGCATTGGAGTGTGTGTTAATAATGGCTTTTAACGTCCAACCATTCGTTTCCAAAATCTGTCTGATTTTCTTTCCAGCGTCCTTGTCGTTGCCACTATCAATCAGATATGCCTCTGTTCCATTTTCCACATAGACACCTATTTTTGCCGGAGACTCAATATAATAGCTTTGCTCTCCTACCTTTATCAATTCATACATTTTCTTCTGCTCCTCTTGATATTTTCTGCGCTACAGCTATGAGGGTATCTCTTTCTAATTCCAAAGGCATTGATCCAACATTGTCATACACGGTACAGCAATCGCAAACCTTTACGTCCGTACCTGTAAGATTTTTCATCTTAACAGCACATAACGCCCTGCAATCATCTTTCCTGTCATAATTTTTGCTGCCAATCCATGTAGCTAACAGGCACTTATCTCTAATATCATCCGCAATTTCAGCACCGACACAGCGCCCCGGACACTCCTGAACCGTCCCCGGCAGTCTTATATACATACCATTATGCATCTGCTGGCATTTTGCCGCCCCTGCATAGCCAGAAATTCCTTCTTTTTTTAGTATATCTAAATCAGTTATTCCCATGTTGATAGCAGATACATAAATATCTGAATAGAAATCTGCCAGCCATTTAACATATCTTTCCTCCCGTGTCAAGATATTATTTTCATCATACCGGGAAATCAGTTCTTTGTTCGTTTCAAATTGTCCCAAAAGCCATTCTAATTCATCTGTTCCTTTTCCACTAACCATAGTAGGAATAGTAATCACGGTTATATTTCTGTGCATAGCCCATTCATACATTACCACTGTTTCATCGCTAACCTCTGGCGTCACCGGAGCAGCAACGAGGGCTAATCTTTTTCCCTTTGCAGGATCATTGAAACCGTATTTTACAAGAAGTTTCAATGCATAATCCCTTTTCTCCGTATAGCTTGTAACTCCTCCATCTTTTCCACAACCCACCATACGATCCTGAATTTCTGGTACAAAGGAATTTCCACCCAATAATATACTTACATTTTCGTATTCAGATAACTTACGAACTAATTCTTCTGCCGTTTCAATGCCCTCATATCCGCAATCTTTGGCAATTTTATCATCTCCTAATGCGGTGCCTTTTGTGAAAATACCTATCTTGATCTCCATTTGCCGCAAATCATCTAAAATATTGAACAGATCAGGAATTTTAAAAATCTCACCAATCCCAAGAAACTTAACAGACTCCAATCCTATTTTCTTAGCGTCCAGCAAGACCTGTTTCATATCAGACCATTTTAACAGCTTGTGTCCATCAAGAATTTTTCTTACATAAAAATCATCCTCCTGATTAAAACAATGAGGACAACGCTGCGTACAGGTAGTCCGATACATTCCTGCAAACTCTCTTTTGAGTGCATCCATGTCAATTACATCATTCTTCCCTCTAAACTCACCTTGCTCAAAGCGTTTTTTCAATGTATTCATTGCATCAATCGCATTATCTGATGCCAACTCAATATCTAACGTCCTTAAACGCTTTATCTTGTATACATTACCGGAAATATGGCAGACTTTATCCAGTAAACCATATTCTTTCAGCTCCGCCACCTCATCATCTGTCAATTGCACATTTATGTACTTTGTTTCTTCATAATCGACAAATGACCATCCATTTACATCAACATAAAAATCTTTAGGAAATGCCTGATAAATCTCTGGTATCTCCAAATCCGTAAGTCTCTTTAAATACTCGTTTTTCTTTGAACAAGTAATCATAACAGCATTCTCTCCTTTCGTATTATCCGTACACTCTTTTCTCAAAACACATTTCCAAAAATCTTTCTTTAATATTTCCCAACAATTTTTACTATTAATTTTAGATTTTTGAAATGTTCACATTCCTCAATATAGCATCTTACAAAACAGAATCAATACCCTTTACAGAAAATGAACCACTTGAGCAGAAAACGGACACAAAACAGCTTTACCACATTCACAAGGTAAAGCTGCTCTCTTTTATTTGCTATGCTATTATTATCCTGCCTATCTCCTCGCAACCTGCATTGATAAAACTGTAATAAATTCCTCCGGGCTTGGCAACCGCCCTATTCCGAATAGACTATCCCACTTATATCTTGTTTCCTTGTTCAAGAACCCAACCAAAATAGCTTTCTCCATTTCCTCTCTTATTTCACTTTCACTTTTTCCCTCTCTTTGGGCAATCTTCTTAATTGCATCTTTGGCAGCTCTCTCTTTCATTCGCTTTCTCCTTTCAGGTACTATAACTTCTTATCCATAAGTTTCTATAACTGATATGTTAATTTTAACTAATGTATACTTAATTAGTCAAACATTTTGTGTCTACATATTATGACATTACTCGACAAGGAGGTGCTAAATTGAACCAAAACGGAAGAATTAAAATCAACTTAGGTCAGCTACTTAAAGAGTCTGGTCTGAGTAAAAACAAATTTTGTCAGAAAGCGGAAATACAACGCTCTCAATTAAACGGATATATGAATAATACCATTACCCGACTGGATACGGAAGTGCTGGTGCGGATTTGTCGCACACTGAATTGCTCTATTGCTGATCTATTGGAGTATATCCCACCTGATGAAAAATAAGAAACACAGTCTGAATTCAAATATTGTTTCAGACTGTGTTTTCTATTTCCAAAAATTAACAAGTTATTTTCTGGTGTATTTTATTGTTCAAGCTGACTTTTATAGTATTCTATTTTTTCATCTAGTTTTCCGCAATGTTCTTCTAATTGCTTGATTTTTTTAGCTAACGAATAACGATGGCTAATCAGCATATTCATTCTTTCACTCATAGTTGCTGAACCTTCTGAGCGTAGTTGCGAATATTTCTTTATTTCTTTTATTGGCATTCCCGTATCTTTTAATCTCTTAATAAATTGCATCCAGTTTATATCATTATCAGTATATATCCTATGATTATTTTCTTTCCGATTTGGTTTTATAAGTCCTTCTTTTTCATAATAACGTAATGTATCTAAACTTACTCCCATTAGATTTGCAAATTGTCCCGACGTATATTCCATAATCTACCTCCTCATCATATCCTTCCAATAAGTTCAAAAAAACTTTTTATTTTGCTTGACATGGAGTATACTCCATGTTGTAAAGTATTATATCATAAATATGGAGGTAAATCAAATGAGCAAATATGTAGCTATAACAGGTGCAAGTTCTGGTATCGGTTATGAAACCGCTAAGAGAT
>OFHA01000017.1_pt1 | contig 128793 bp, 127 predicted proteins | sample 1521891 | NCBI WGS metagenome assembly OFHA01 (sample SAMEA3504089, study PRJEB24116) | mouse gut metagenome | biome: mouse gut; feature: mouse-associated habitat; material: faeces | place: Denmark | collected 2011
AATATCTACAAATACTTTAAGTATCTTTTTGATCACTTACCAAACCGCAAGGACGCAGGACTTGAGGCTTATTTGCCATGGTCAAAAGAAATTCAAGCAGAATGCCATAAATAATAAAAGGATCATGAATTACCATTTTCGGTAGCTCATGATCCCAATTTTTTCAATCCGTACTGTTATTGACTGCTTACGTATTAACTCACCGAGAAGATGTTTAATATCGATTTATTCGATTCTGGCATTTAATATTGTGATGATTCCTTTACAAATTTCTTCGCGTTGCGTCTGTGAGTAACTGGCTAATATTTCATCTAACTGAATTTCGTACGGACCTTTAGTATAAGAGTGTTCTTCATCGATACCGTTTAGTAGCTCTTCCATACTGATTTTAAGAGCATTTGCCAGATGTTGAAGTGTTTCTGCAGATACAGTACGGCTTGCTCCACGTTCAAGTTTTGATAAGAAATTAACACTTATTTTAGCTTTTTCAGCCAGTTTTTCTTGTGTTAAATGCAATATATGACGATGATTAACAATGTTTTGACTTAAGTTATTCATATTTTCTTTAAATTCCTTTTAGTTAATTATGATTCTCTTTTCGTACTTTCACTTATTAATATACTGGTTGAAGTATCAAGAATTGGTGATAAGTTTAACCGAGTAGTCGAACTAACATCGTTTGAATCACCACTCTTAACAAACTCCTACTTGAAAATATTTCTAGACAAATTTTAAATTAGCTTGACGAGTATAAGGAGATAATATATAATTATATCCGTTGAGTTATTCCGGCATAGCTCAGTTGGTAGAGCACCTGACTGTTAATCAGGTTGTCGTCAGTTCGAGTCTGACTGCCGGAGTCGATTGAGATGTTAGCTGTTTGGCTAGCATCTTTTTTTATACCTTCTAAACATCTTTTTAATAATTTGAATTGCATATTTACGGTTTTTGACGATGGATTATTAATTTTTATATCAAAAAAATTGTAGATGTTTTAACATGAGAATATACTAAAACTGTAACTAGTTTCATATGTAGTTTAGGAGAATGGAGGTATTTATAATGCGATTTAGTAAAGCAATCCTTGTTGCAACCAGCATAATTGCAATTGGGCTATGTACAAGTGGCTGTAGTAGTTCTAGCACGAGTTCCAACAGTAGCAAGAGCAGTGCCCAAGTCTCATCAGCAAAAAAAGAGGAGTCACATATTGTGGGCTCGTATCGTGATGATGCCGATGGAGCTGCTATTACCCTTAATTCAGATGGAACTGGGACATATGTAATGGCAAATCCGACGCAGGCTGATATTCATGACCAATTGACCTGGAAAAAGGAAAAGAATAATTACATCATTAATTTAAATGATAGTAATTATGATACGCCAATTGATGCGCGGCTAAATGAAGATAATTTGAGCCTTGTAGGTAACGATGAATGGCCTAATCAGTCATTTAAACGAGTTCATGGTGACTTTGACGTTGATAATTTCTTAAAAGAACAACATGCGAAAACTAACAGTTCTACAACTAAGGATACTCATTCTAAGGAATCATCGACTCATGCCCGCGCAGCACTTAAAAAATGGGCGAGTGACCACCACAAAGACACCAGCAAGATTGATAATTTGAAGGCTACGACTGACCTATCTGAGCCAGATGAGGGTTGGGCCTTTGTTGATGATAATGGAACTGAATATGCCATTGTTCGAAATGGAAAAGTTTACCCACGTCCGGTTATTGATGGTGATACGTCATCTAATTAATAATCTTAGCGACAAACTTAATAAAATAAACAATTATAGCTCATACATGCGTTTGCGTTCTCATCAAAAACTTATTTTTCAATTGACGATGTTTTGAAACACGTTTATAATAGTACTATTCTGAATTTTATTGTTAAAGTTTTTTAATGTTTAGAATACGTATTCAATTAACATTGTGCTAATTGAAAAGTGAAATTATTTGGAGGAATTGTATGAGTAAACAAAAGAATTTGGATACCTCCTTCTTTGGACAACCGCGTGGATTGTCGACATTGTTCTTCACTGAAATGTGGGAACGGTTTAGTTACTACGGAATGCGGGCTATCCTTCTATTCTATATGTACTACGCTGTTACCAAGGGTGGTTTGGGTATGGACCAAGCTACCGCAGCATCAATTATGTCAATTTATGGTTCATTAGTTTACCTGGCCAGTGTTGTCGGGGGATGGTTATCTGACCGTGTATGGGGATCGCGTCGAACGGTCTTCATCGGTGGTGTCCTTATTATGTTTGGACATATCGCTCTGTCATTACCATTTGGTGTGTCAGCACTTTATGTATCAATCGCTTTGATTGTTATTGGTACCGGGTTATTGAAGCCAAATGTTTCAGAAATGGTTGGGGGCTTATACAGTCCTGAAGATCGTCGTCGAGACTCTGGTTTTAGTATGTTTGTCTTTGGGATTAACTTAGGGGCCGCTGTTGCTCCTTGGGCTGTCCCTTGGGCTGCTAATGGTTTTGGCCTAAACCTTTTCCATGGTGAAATGAACTTCCACGCTGGTTTCTCACTAGCTGCTATCGGAATGTTCTTTGGGTTAGTACAATATGTAGTTGATGGCCGGAAGTATCTTTCAAAAGATAGCTTATATCCTGATGATCCGATCGATAAGGAAAGTTTACGTCCAGTAATTATTTGGTCAATTGTTGGTGTTATTGCATTAGTGATCATTCTTGGATTGCTTGCGGCAATGGGTCAATTAAACATCAATAATATCATTACAATCATTACGGTTATTGCTATTGCTTTACCAATTTACTACTTTGTAATGATGTTGAATTCCAAGAAGGTTACAAAGGATGAAAAGTCACGGGTTGTTGCTTACATTCCACTTTTCATTGCTGCTGCTATCTTCTGGGCAATTGAAGAATCAGGTTCAGTTGTTTTGGCCCTCTTTGCTGAACAACGGACTGTTTTACACATTGGTGGCTGGCACTTTGCTGCTGCTAACTTCCAGACATTGAACCCATTATTCATTATGATCCTAACACCATTCTTCGTTGCACTTTGGGATCACTGGAAAAAACAACCAAGTGCTCCTGGTAAGTTTGCTGCTGGGTTAGTAATTGCAGGTCTTTCATATGTTTGGATGGCACTTCCAGCAATGATTCACGGTACAACTGCCGGACGGGTTAGCCCATTCTGGTTAGTTGGTTCATGGTTCATCGTTGAAATCGCCGAAATGTTGATTTCACCAATTGGTCTTTCAGTAACTACTAAACTTGCACCAAAAGCATTTAAGTCTCAAATGATGAGTATGTGGTTCTTGGCTGATGCTGCTGGACAAGCGGTTAACGCCCAAGTTGTTAAGTACTACTCATCAGCTACAGAAGTTCCATACTTCTTAATTATCGGGGCAGTAAGTATCGTCTTCGGATTGATCCTTTGCCTATTCGTTAAGAAGATTCATGGCTTGATGGATGGTGTAGACTAAAAATTATATTAAGAGATCGAGAATAATTCTTGGTCTCTTTTTTTTGAGGTGAGTTATGAAAATCGCAGTAAGCAGTGACCTTCATTTAGATTTAAATCATGCTGATGTTGCAGAAATTATTACTCAACAGGCGCATTATTTAACCCGTCAAGAAATTGACCATTACTTTTTTGTGGGGGATGCCTTTAATGATTTTGAGCAAACTAGAGTATATTTTGCAGAACTACAATCGCAATTGCCTATCACAAAGGTTCATTATCTTGCCGGTAACCACGATATGTTAAAAGGGGGCACTTATGAGCAATTAGAAAATTTAGATGATGATCTATATTTTCATAACCGATTTATCGATATTCCCCAAACAAACTGGCGGATTATCGGTAACAATGGTTGGTATGATTATTCGTTTTCAACGTATGAAAGTAATGTAAAAGAGGTCGCAAAATGGAAGCGGGCATATTGGGTGGATCGTCCAATTATGCAGCCAATGAATGATCCAGAACGAATGGCGATTGTTTTAGACCAAGTTGAAGAAGCCCTACAACAGGCTCACAATCAACAAAAACAGGTTATCTTTATGACCCACTTCGCACCGATTAGAGAAGCTCTCTCGCATCCACTTATTGAGTCTGCACGGCGCGAACGGATGTGGGAGATGACGACAGCGATGTTGGGCAGTAGACACTTAGGAGCGTTACTCGCTAAATTCCCGGAAGTAAAAGCAGTTTTCTATGGGCACCTTCATTATGCTCAGCCATTAATTACCGTTGGAAATATTGAATACCGCAATCAAGCAGTTGGCGTAAGGCGCAAAAATAGTGGAGAATGGGAAGGGAAAAGCCTATTAGATCAATGGATTGACCGCCTTTATATTAAAAAAATCTAGTTTTTTCAAAAAAATAAGAAAAAACACTTGCAATGAGGTTGGAAATTAGGTATTATAATAAACGTTGATTGATACGAAATATTTAATCAAGCAACTTCTTGGAGGAGTAGCGAAGTCTGGTTAAACGCGACGGTCTGTAAAACCGTTCCTTCGGGTTCGGCGGTTCGAATCCACCCTCCTCCATCTTTATTATTGGGCTATAGCCAAGCGGTAAGGCAACGGTTTTTGGTACCGTCATGCGCTGGTTCGAATCCAGCTAGCCCAACTGTTATTGAAAGGCTAAGAAAAACAGATGTTTTTCTTAGCCTTTTCTAGTTCAAGATTTTATTGAGTTATATGAAAAAAGGAATGACAGCTAATGCCTAAACAAGGTCATTTTGCAAAAAGCATGCGAACTAAACAACTAAATGATTTTAAAGTGAAACGCAATGCGACTGGTGCGACCATTGATGATGAACAGTTAACAGATTTCCTAGTGGTTCGCTTTGCTTTAACAGCTAAGAAGAGGGTTCAATCTGGGGCTCGAGAAACTGCTCAACGGTTCTTGATTGAAATTTGTGATTCTTTACAAGAAAATGATGGGGATTTACAAGCGATCATTCCAAATTTACTAGTGAGCCTTAATGCCCGGGTACCTTGGCAATTCTATCCAGAAATTTTGGAAGAATGGGATTTGCTTCAAAAGTTTTTACAAAAAGAACTTCCAGCAGTCCCATTAGAAAAACGTCTACGAATTAAGCACCCAGTCACAACACAAGAAATGGAGACGTTAATTGCAAAATTATTGGCCAGAAAGATTACTACAATTACGTTTATTAATCAGCCAGGAATTGATCAAAATAAGAAAGATCAGATGGTGACAATGATGCTGACAACGATCTATCATGATCAAACAATTGAATGGGATAAAGTACGGTTGTTACTGGCGCCATTTAAGTTTGAAATTGCCCCTGAACTAGACGAAGAAACGAAAGACTGGTTAAAGAAATTAGCAGAAAAATAATCACGTTGACTTTCGTTCTGCTTCCTTGGTAGAATTAAATCGTTATTACAGAGCTGTGGTGGAGTTTTTATCACCGTGGCTCTTTTTATTTTGATTTAAAGGAGGAAGCGGAAAGCAATGGCAGAAAAAAACTATTCACGTATTTATCTCGCAATTGGTTCCCTTGCATTACTAACGTTTATCGGAATTTTGAATGAAACATCGATGAACGTCACATATCCAGAACTATCTGCTCAGTTTAATGTATCGCTCGATGTTATTCAGTGGATTACAACTGGTTATTTATTGATGGTAACAATTACAATGGGGACTACTGCCTATCTATTACGCCAGTATCAAGCACGTTGGTTGCACTTATTTGCAGTATCATTTTTCATTATTGGTGACTTGATGTGTGCTTTGACTGGTAATTTTCCTATTTTGTTAACGGGGAGATTGATTCAAGCAATTGCTACTGGGTTAGCAACGCCAATCATGTTCCATTTAATTTTTACGGAGATTCCGCGTGAAAGAATTGGCATGATGACCGGAATGGCTGCAATGGTTATTTCGTTTGCACCAGCGTTGGGACCAACATATGGTGGGGTCGTTTCAGAAATGCTATCATGGCGGATGATCTTTTGGATTTTACTACCAATTGTTTTGATTAGTCTTGTATGTGGTCAACTTTTTATTCGTAATAAACCGCTTGGAAATGATAAAGCATTTAGTTATGGAAGCTTAATTACACTGGCAATTGCCCTTATTAGTATCATTAGTGCAGTTTCTTCAATTGGGAAACAAGGATTTGGCAAGCAATTTTGGCTTTTATTATTGGTAGCAATTATTTTCTTTAGCGCCTTTATCTATATCAATAATCACGGTAAATCAGAATTGTTTGACTTAAAGGTGTTTAAGATTGTCCCATTGCGGCTATCAACTGTCACTTATTTTAATTTACAGTTTATTAATATTGGGATTTCGCTTGTTATTCCTATTTACGTTCAATATGTTTTGCACTCTTCGGCAATTGTCGCGGGTCTTATTTTATTTCCCGGGTCATTAATCGGTGCTTTTATCTCGCCATTTGCTGGAACTTTGGCCGATCGTTATGGCTTTGCTACACCGGTTATTTCCGGGGGGATTCTTTTGGTTATTGGGACAAGCTGCTTCAGTATTTTCCAACGTCATTTAACGCCATTACTAATAACGATCTTCTTTGTTATTTTGCGAATTGGGTTTAACTTTGCTTTTTCTAATACAATTTCCAATGCTTCAATGTTGGTTCAACCGCAAAATGCCCCTGATGTAAACTCAATTTTTAATATGGTCCAACAATTTGCCGGCTCACTGGGAACTAGTCTTCTTGCCTCCACAATTGCTTTATTCCAAATGAGCAATAGCGGTTCATTGATGGGACGTACGTATGCTGGAGGACGATTTGATTTTATCTTATTGGGCGTTTTGGCAATCATTACTTTATTAACAATGGTTACTAACTATCGCGTGCAACAAAAGAAGGAAAGTATTTCTCAATAAGTGGTTGAATTAGCCTGACAAGAATGTAATAATGTGGCTTGATTAATACAAGTTATTACAGGTTTTTAAAGAAAGTGACTATAAGTTAAAATGATACATTCTATCGTTCACTTTATGGTGAGCAATCAGGTTTTTACGCTGTTTATTTGTCTTGCAATTGGCTTTTTGATTGGAAATTATAAAATTGCGGGTAAATTTAATATTGGAGCAACGGTGGGAACGTTAATTGTGACCTTAATCGTGGGGCAAATTGGGAGTTTTCCCCGGGATGAAATGTTGGGAACGATTTTCTTTGGCGCCTTCATGTTCTCTGTTGGTTATCGGATCGGGCCTCAGTTATTAGTTAGTTTGAAACTATTTGGGAGTCGAATTTTAATCGCTAGTATTTTCTGGATGGTTGTTGCATTCTTAGTTGGGTGGAGTCTTTTTTCCGCCTTTAAGATTGGCCCAGGGATCGCTGCCGGAGTTATTTCCGGGGCCCTCACCCAGTCAGCTACCGTTGCCAGTTCGTTGCAAACGATTGGGTCATTACCAGTCAGTCAAAGTGTTAGGGCAACTTATGAGGCCCAACTCCCAGTTGCCTATGCTTTAACATATGTTTTTGGGACATTAGGGGTAATTATCTTTTTACGTGACCTAGCACCTAAAATTTTGGGGATTTCAATTGCTGAACAGGGTCCTAAAATGGCTGAACATTATCACTTTCATGCTAAAAACCCTAACCCAACATGGCGACGAACATATCGCATTGCAGATGATTCACCGCTTGTCGGCAAAACGCTTGAGGAATTTAATCGACGGTCTAATTACCGGATTATTGGGTTAGCTGCTTTTCATGATGGCAAAATGACTGACCACCTTGAATATCAATTGCGAGCTGGCGACTTGCTAACTGTTATTGGTTACGCTGTTCATTTCGATCGGTTGATGCGAGTACCAGGATTAACAGAAGTATTGACGCCAACCAATGCGCCGCGTGAACGAGCTTTTGTTTTGGGGAAAAACTTTAAACCGAGTGAATTAGCCCTTCTGCGTCAACACGGGGTTTTTGTGAACATTCAAGATCCAATCAGCGGAAACCAACAATTGATTAACCAGTTGCGACCAGGGGATGTGATTTCATTGACTGGGAATACATCACGAACCAAAGCAATCTTAAAAAAGATGGGACGCTGGAAAGCTGCAGATACAGCGATGAATTATTCTTTATTCTCTTTAGGAATCGGTTGTGCTTCCCTTTTAGGAATTATCGGGCTAAAATTAAATAGCATTCCGTTGCAACTAGGGAATGGAACGGCGGCTTTGATCATGGGACTAATCCTGAGTTCATGGATTGAGCGTCACCGTGACCGTAAATCAATCCCTGTAACGGTAACTAGCTTTCTTCAGAGTTTTGGACTAACGCTTTTTGTGGGGACAGTTGGTTTACAATCAGCTCAAGCATTTACAAGTGCAATTAAGTCATTAGGTATCGGGGTCTTATTTATTGGGGCGATGATTTCAATAATGCCACATTTGCTAACGCTGTTCTTTGGACGCTATGTATTGAAGATGGAACCTCTTGCTTTAATTGGAGCGATGACTGGTTCGGGAACGATCGCAGCGGCAATGAATGAGATTTCGCAAAAAGCAGGTCCAGAAGGTGGCGCATATTATGCGGCTGCCTTTACTCCGGCGTTTGTAGTTGGTAATATTGGAATTACATTACTAGGGCCGATTTTTGTGGCGCTACTATCATAATTTATCGCTTAGAAAGGGCGTGCAAAATTATAATGCAACAATTTTTTACAATTTTAGGTGGAATGGGGACGCTGGCAACAGAGAGTTATGTACGTCTGTTAGATAAGAGAACGCCAATTCATCGTGATCAAGATTACTTAAACTATTTAGTTGTTAACCATGCAACCGTTCCTGATCGTACTACATGGATTCTCGATCATAGTCAACCAGATCCTAATGAAGCCCTGATTGAAGATATTAAACAGCAAAGCCTTTTGAATCCTGCATTCTTTGTCTTAATTTGTAATACAGCTCATTACTCTTTTGATAAGTTACAGGCAGCAACGGAAATTCCAATTCTCAACATGTTGCAAGAAACAGTTAATGAGATAAAGAAGATTAAGCCGGATACAAAGCGAGTTGGTCTATTAGCCACTAAGGGAACTTTGGCAGCTAACTTATACGATCCTTATATTGAGAAGGCTGGGTATGAACTTATCAAGCCTACTCCTGAGATTGCCGAGATGACAGAAGACCTGATTTACCATGATATTAAAGAGGCTGGTCATTCCGATGGCAACAAGTATCATGAGCTAGTGCGGAAAATGATTGAAGAACAAGGAGCAGATGTAGTCGTTTTAGGTTGTACTGAATTATCTTTTGCGGAAGAGATGGACCCTGAAACTACATACCCTGTTGCCGATTCGCAATCAATTATTGTTGATCGCTCCCTTGAACGCGCATTGAAATTACGACAAAATAATAAAAATTAAAAATTAGAGACTGGGGGAAGGTAATAATTCCAACGGTCTCTAATTTTTATTAATTTTTTGCCGATATTTTAAGAAATTGGTCTAGATTTTTGGGAATGGTGTAAAATATACACATGCGCAATATTTAGCAAACAATGGCGTAAGGAGGAAAGAAAATGAGTTCACCTGTTTATATTCAAATTCACAATCAGTTAAGACAAAACATTGAAGATGGTGAGTGGAAAGTTGGCGATAAAATTCCCGCTGAACGCGAACTCGCTAATGATTTTGGCGTCAGTCGAATGACTTTGCGGCAAGCAATTCAAGCATTAGTTGATGAAGGAATTCTTGAGCGAAGAGTTGGCTCTGGAACTTTTGTCGCTAATCGCAAAGTCCAAGAAAAGATGTCAGGAATAACGAGCTTTACTGAATTAATGCACGCGACAGGGAAGAAAGCTGCTAGTAAGACGATTTCTTACCACTTGACGATCCCTTCGCAAACAGAGGTTGAAAAGCTAAAGTTAGCCCCCGATGAACAGGTTTTACGAATGGAACGGGTTCGTTATGGAAATGATGTACCAATTTGTTATGAAATTGCAACTGTTCCTGCTAACCTCGTTCAAAAATTTAGTAAGGAAGAAATTACCACGTCTTTTTATCGGACACTAGAAAAAAAGGCGAACCTTTATCCTGGTCATGCAACCCAGCATATTTCAGCAACGAAGGCGACGGAAAAGATTGCTAATTACTTGCAGATTAAGCGTGGAGATGCGCTCTTGCGAATGACCCAACTATCTTACTTGCAAGATGGTCGTCCTTTTGAATATGTCCACACTCAATATGTTGGATCACGGTTTGAATTTGTCTTTGAAAAGTAATCAAGACAAATCCATGTTACAATACTGATTAACGATATTACTTTTGAGAGGAATTATACTAATGAAATTTGATTATCCGGATGATAGCCTTACCCTGCATACTGATGCGTATGAATTGAGTATGATGCAGACCTACTGGAAAAAAGGAATGGGTAACCGCCGTGCTGTCTTTGAGGCCTTCTTCCGTAAAATGCCATTTAATAATGGGTACGCTGTTTTTGCCGGGTTAGATCACATTATTCGCTATGTAAAACAATTACATTTTACTGATAGCGATATTGAATACTTAAAGTCTACGAATCAATTTGATGATGACTTTCTAGAATATTTACGTAATTTTAAATTTACGGGTTCAATCAACAGCTTTGAAGAAGGAGATCTGGTATTTAACCATGAGCCTATTATTCAGGTTGATGCGCCGATTATTGAGGGCCAATTGATTGAAACGGCAATCTTAAATATTCTTAATTATCAGATTATGATTGCGACAAAGGCTTCACGGATTAAGTCAATTGTTGGTAACCAAACTGTAATGGAATTTGGCTCACGCCGGGCACAGGAATTGGATGCAGCTTTGTGGGGAACGCGAGCAGCATATATTGGTGGCTTTGATGCTACAAGTAACGTCCGTGCAGGTAAATTATTTGGTATCCCGATTTCAGGAACCCATGCCCATGCTCTTGTGCAGGTATACATGAATGATTATGACGCATTTAAAGCATATGCAGAAACTCATCATGATTGTGTCTTTCTTGTGGATACTTTTGATACCTTAAAGAGTGGGGTTCCCAACGCAATTAAGGTTGCTAAGGAATTTGGCAATAAAATTAACTTTATCGGTGTCCGCATTGACAGTGGTGATATGGCCTACCTATCTAAAAAAGTACGCAAAATGTTGGATGATGCTGGTTTCCCAGACGCAAAAATCATCGCATCTAATGGCTTAGATGAAAAGACAATTCAAAACTTACAAATGCAAGGGGCGAAGATTGATACATGGGGAATCGGGACTAAGCTAATTACTGCCTATGACCAACCAACTTTAGGGGCCGTATACAAATTAGTCGCTATTGAAGATGAAGACGGCCAACTTGTTGATACGATTAAGATCTCTAATAATGTTGGTAAAATGTCAACTCCCGGCAAAAAACAAGTATGGCGGATTAACGATCGTGGAGACGGCAAGAGTGAAGGGGATTATATTACATTAGTTGATGAGGATCCACGTAATGAAAAGTCACTCAATATGTTCAATCCTAACTTCCCACTCCAGCAAAAAGACGTGGAGGATTTTACTGCCCGGCCAATGCTAAAGCCAATCTGGCAAGATGGTAAGTATGTTTATGATGAACCGACCTTAGAGGAGAGTCGTCAACACCGTTTCGATAGCTTAAATGCTTTATGGGATGAATATAAACGCGATTTAAACCCAGAAGTATACCCAGTCGATTTATCACAGAAATGCTATGATAATAAACTTAAATTAATTCACCAAGTTCATGAATATGTTAAATCATTGAATAAGTAGAGGTAATCTGTAGTGCGAAAGTATCAAGAAGAAATAATTAATGCATTAGGCGTTAACTCGCAAATTGATCCCCAAGCAGAAGTAACTAAACGTGTTCAGTTCATCTGTGATTTTCTCCAAACCACTAAGATGAAGGCCCTGGTATTAGGAATTTCTGGCGGTCAAGATTCAAGTTTGGCGGGACGGCTTTCACAATTGGCAGTCGAAAAGCTGCGGGAAGAGACTGGCGACAATGAATACCAATTTATCGCAGTCCGGTTGCCATATGGTGAGCAAGCTGATGAGTCAGATGCAATGTTTGCAATTAATGACTTCATTAAACCTGATAAAATAATGCGGGTTAATATTAAGGCGGCTACTGATGCGATGGTAGCATCCTTAAACGAAGCCGGTACGCCAATTAGCGATTTTAATAAGGGAAACATTAAAGCCCGGGAACGAATGATTGTCCAATATGCTATTGGCGGAGAAAACAAAGGTGCCGTAGTGGGAACAGACCACGCCGCTGAAGCAGTAACTGGTTTTTATACTAAGTTTGGGGATGGCGGTGCAGATATTACGCCACTTTCTGGATTGGATAAGCGACAAGGAAAGGCCTTATTACAATACTTAGGAGCACCAGCTAAGCTTTATGATAAAACGCCAACCGCAGACTTGGAAGAAGACAAACCAATGCGTCCCGATGAAGAAGCGCTTGGTGTTCGCTATGATGAAATCGACGACTACTTAGAAGGTCGTGAAGTTTCGCCAGCAGCTGCTGAAAAAATTGAAGGCTGGTATCGGCGAACTCAACATAAGCGTCACTTGCCGATTGCTCCATATGATACTTGGTGGAAGTAAATTGATAATAAAATGGGAGGCTGGGAATCAACTCAGTCTCTTTACTAGTTTTAAGGAGAATGATAATGGAAGAGGAAACACTTCAACTTGTTAGTAAACAATTACCGGATATTCGCCCTCAGCAAATTAAAGCGGCCCTCGGATTAATGGATGAGGGAAATACGATTCCTTTTATTGCCCGTTACCGTAAGGAAATGACGGGCACGCTTGATGAAGTTCAATTGCAAGCGATCCGGGATGAATATCACCGGGTAACGACATTGCGGGAACGTCAAGCAACAGTTATCAATAAAATTAAAGAGCTTGGGAAGTTAACCCCGGCGCTCGAAAAGCAAATTAACAGTGCGACCGAATTGCAAGAAGTAGAAGACCTTTACTTGCCATATAAGCAAAAGCGGCAGACAAAGGCCCAACAAGCTCGTGAACACGGCTTGGCACCGTTAGCAAATTGGCTGCTATCTTATCCCGATGATGATTTAAGTGCGAAGGCGCAAGAGTTTATTAATGATGATGTTCCTGATGCTGAAAGTGCATTAACAGGCGCCCATGAAATTTTGGCTGAAGCAATTAGTGAAATGGCCACGGTACGAAGCTGGTTGCGAAATTATACTGCTCAACATGGTCAATTAGAGACAAGCGTAAAACGTGATGGCGAAGAAAAGGACGAACTGGGGACTTACAAGCAGTACTATGAGTTCACTAGTCCAGTTCAAAAATTAAATTCTTATCAAATCTTGGCTTTTAACCGCGGAGAAAAAGAAGGGATTATTAACGCCAAAATCACTTTAGATGAAGAACCGGTGATGAATTACCTTCGTTTCCGTTTGATTAAAACTAGCAAGAAAAATGATGCGACTGCCTTTATTGAGGAAGCTTACAAGGATGCTTACAAGCGTTTCTTGGGTCCTGCAATTGAACGGGAACTGCGGCGACAATTAACAGAGGGCGCTGATGAACAAGCGATTAAGGTCTTTGGTGAAAATCTCTATCATTTATTGATGCAAGCACCAATTAAGGGAAAAGTTGTATTGGGCTTCGATCCTGCTTACCGAACTGGTTGTAAGTTAGCGGTCCTTGATGAGAATGGGAAATTTTTAACTAAAGCAGTTATTTACCCCCACAAACCGGCGCCAGAAAAGCAACGTGCGACAGCAGAAAGTGAGTTTATTGACTTACTAGAAAAGTACCACGTTGAAATGATTGCGATTGGTAACGGGACAGCTAGCCGGGAATCAGAACAGTTTGTGGCGGAAGCTCTTAAAAAGATTAAACGGCCAATCTATTATGTCATCGTAAATGAAGCCGGTGCCTCTGTTTACTCTGCAAGTAAGGAAGCGCGTGATGAATTCCCGGACTTGCATGTTGAACAGCGAAGTGCAATTAGTATCGGTCGTCGTTTGCAAGACCCACTTGCCGAATTAGTCAAGATTGATCCACAAGCGGTTGGGGTTGGGCAATACCAGCATGATTTGCCGAAGAAAGAATTGAACGGGGAACTGGAAATAATTGTTGAACGGGCGGTAAACCGGGTTGGAGTTAACCTCAATACAGCTAGTTACCAATTGTTGACGCGGATTTCCGGTCTTAATAAAACGATTGCTAAAAACATCGTTACCTATCGATATGAAAATGGACGTTACACAAACCGGACACAGTTAAAGAAAGTGCCACGGTTAGGACCTAAAGCTTATCAACAATCTGTCGGGTTCTTACGGATTATTGGTGGTGAAAATCCATTAGATAACACCGATGTCCACCCAGAAAGTTACCAGGTGGCGGAAAAGATTATTCAAGCGGCAGGGATTAATGTCGACGAGTTGGGAACGCCAAGTGCTGATGATAAGTTAAGGAAAATTGATGTTAAGCAGTTTACGGATGATCAAGTCGGGACTGAAACCGTTACTGATATTATTTCTTCCTTGCAAAAGCCAGGCCGTGACCTGCGTGATTCAATGCCTGCGCCACTATTACGCCATGATGTAATGACGATTGAAGACCTTAAGCCGGGAATGAAACTTCAAGGAACTGTCCGGAACGTTGTCGACTTTGGAGCCTTTGTTGATATTGGCGTCAAACATGATGGGTTAGTTCATGTTTCAAAGATGAGTAAGCAGTTCATTCGTGATCCGCGGGCAATGGTAGCCGTTGGTGATATTGTGGACGTGTGGATTGATGATGTCGACTTGAAGCGTCAGCGGATTCAATTAACGATGCTTGAACCGGAGACAGTCACAAATGACTAATGCTGAATTACAACAATTGACCGAACAGTGGTCGAAAGAATACTTTGGGCGCGAATTTACGCACAAGGTATTTTTTAATAAGCGGTTAAAAACAACCGGTGGACGCTACCATTTAAGTGACCATCATATTGATATCAACCCGTTAATGTATACTGAGTTTGATCTTCATAATCTGCGCCAAGTGGTTCTTCATGAATTGTGCCATTATCATTTACATCTGTTAGGAATGGATTATCACCATCGCAGTAGAGAATTTAAAACTTTACTAGCACAGGTGGGAGGATCAAGATATGCGCCACCGACTAGTAAAAGAAAGATAAATTCCAAGAAAAAATGGCATTATATATGTACCGGTTGTGGTGTTAAAATCGCACGACAACGGCGTTTTAACACCCAAAGATACATTTGTCGACGATGTGGTCACAAATTTATTTTAAAAAATTGAAAAAAGTTGTTGCCAACGAATAGGTATCTTGCTATAATAATATTCGTTGGTTGATATGCGGCCGTGGCGGAACTGGCAGACGCGTAAGATTAAGGATCTTATGGTCGATTATGACCGTGGAGGTTCAAGTCCTCTCGGCCGCACTACTTAAAAGGCACTGAGTAATATTTGCTCAGTGTTTTTTTGTTTTAAAATTTCTGTTTAATAAAATTTACGTAAATTTTACCTCTCCTCTTGCTATCTCAATCATGAAAGCGCTATACTTTAGATGTTGTAGATAGTAACGAGGAGGGATTTATGAATGGATGCAGATATCAAATGGCTTGATGAACCGGAAACATTCCGCGTTAATCAATTACCTGCTCATAGTGATCATTATTATTACGGTAACTATGATGAATGGCGGCATAATAATAGTCGTTTTGCGCAAAATTTGGATGGTCAATGGCAATTTAACTTTGCTGAAAACCCGTGTGAACGTGAAGAAGATTTTTATAAGACAGATTACGATAGCAGCAGCTTTGGAACAATCGAAGTTCCTAGTGAGATTGAACTAAATAATTATGCCCAAAATAATTACATTAACACTTTGATTCCGTGGGAAGGTAAGATTTACCGCCGTCCTGCATATGCCCTTAGTCCTGATGATGCTCAAGAAGGATCGTTTAGCGATGGGGATGACAATACTGTTGGCGAATACTTAAAACATTTTGACCTTGAACCTTCTTTACGGGGAAAGCAGGTCCGCATCCGGTTTGATGGTGTCGAACGTGCCATGTATGTCTGGCTTAATGGTCACTTTATTGGTTACGCTGAAGACAGTTTTACCCCCTCTGAATTTGACCTGACTCCTTACATTCAAGATGAAGGTAATGTTTTGGCTGTGGAAGTTTTCAAGCATAGTACCGCCTCGTGGATTGAGGATCAAGATATGTTCCGTTTTTCTGGAATTTTCCGGAGTGTAAACCTATTAGCCCAACCACTTGTTCATGTTGAAGACCTTAATATTCGGCCAATTGTTACTGATAATTATCAGGACGGTATTTTTAATGTTGACCTTCAACTTCACGGTGAAAAGACCGGGAACGTTAATGTGCGGGTTATCGATAATGATGGTAATACGCTCGTCAATGAAACACACCCGGTTGACTCCACGGTAAAAGTTCGGGATCAATTTTTAGAAAATATTCACTTATGGGATAACCATGATCCTTACCTCTATCAATTGTTGATTGAAATTCGTGATGACGAAGGTAATCTGATCGAACTCGTTCCATACCGCTTTGGTTTTCGCCGAATTGAAATTAATAAAGATCATGTTGTCCTATTGAATGGTCAACGGCTAATTCTAAATGGTGTTAACCGTCACGAATGGGATGTTAAACGTGGCCGCGCGATCACGATGGATGATATGACGAGTGATATTTACACCTTTAAGGAAAATAATATTAATGCCGTCCGGACGTGTCACTATCCGGATCAAATTCCGTGGTATTACCTTTGTGATGATAATGGAATTTACATGATGGCTGAAAATAATCTGGAATCCCATGCTACCTGGCAGAAGATGGGAGCAATTGAACCATCATATAACGTCCCTGGTTCAGTTCCTCAATGGCGTGACGTAGTAGTAGATCGGGCACGGACTAACTATGAAACATTTAAGAACCACCCGTCGATTTTATTCTGGTCTTTAGGTAATGAATCATATGCTGGCGATAATATTGTCAAAATGAATGAATTCTATAAGAAGCATGATGACAGTCGGCTTGTTCACTATGAAGGAGTTTGTCATACTCCTGAATACCGTGATCGGATCTCAGACGTTGAAAGCTGGATGTACTTACCGCCTAAAGAAGTTGAGGAATACTTGAAGAACAATCCAGACAAGCCATTTATGGAATGTGAGTACATGCATGATATGGGGAACTCTGATGGTGGAATGGGTTCGTACATTTCCTTACTTGACAAATACCCACAATACTTTGGCGGCTTCATTTGGGACTTTATTGACCAAGCCCTCCTTGTTAAGGATCCGGTAAGTGGGCAAGAAGTGATGCGCTATGGTGGTGATTTCGATGATCGTCACTCAGATTACGAATTCTCGGGAGATGGCTTGATGTTTGCCGATCGGACACCGAAGCCAGCAATGCAGGAGGTAAGATACTACTATGGCTTACACAAATAAATTACGCGTGATATATGGTGATGCGACATTAGGACTTAGTGGTGACGGCTTTCATTATATTTTTAGCTATGAGCGTGGTGGACTAGAATCGCTTAAACTAAACGGTAAAGAATGGCTATACCGTGAACCAATGCCGACATTTTGGCGGGCAACTACTGATAATGACCGAGGAAGTGGCTTTAATATTCGGTCTGCTCAGTGGTTAGCAGCGGACACTTTTCATAAGTGTGTTGGGATTGACCTGACAGTTGATAACCAACATTTTGCTGAATTACCTATTGCGCCGATAACCAATGAATTTAGTGATCCGGTATCTGCTGAAAGCGTCAAAATTAAGTACACTTTTGAGACACTAACAGTTCCGGCTACGCAAGTCACTGTAACTTATAAGGTTAATGGACAGGGTGAAATTAAAGTGACAATGCACTATTACGGTCACGAAGACTTACCTGGTCTGCCAGTAGTAGGAATGCGTTTTATCATGCCAACAGTTGCTACCGGTTTTGATTATCAAGGATTATCCGATGAAACATACCCTGACCGGATGGCAGGAGCAACTGAGGGCACCTTCCATGTTGACGGTTTACCGGTTACTAAGTATTTAGTTCCCCAGGAAAATGGAATGCACATGGCTACTCATGCATTAACAATTACCCGCGATTCCACCCAAAATAATGCTGATCATTCTCGTGAACCATTTAGCTTAACTGTTAAGCAAGACGAGCAACCATTTGCCTTCAGTTGTTTACCATATACAGCGGAGGAATTAGAAAATGCAACACACATCGAAGAGCTCCCACTCGCACGACGAACTGTTCTCGTTGTTGCGGGGGCCGTCCGCGGTGTTGGGGGAATTGATAGTTGGGGTGCAGATGTTGAAGAACAGTATCATATTCCTGCCGACCGTGATGTTGAGTTTTCGTTTGTATTGAATGCAAAATAAAAGGTTGGATTATATTCTATGCTGCTATGTTCATAAAAAATTAAAACAAAGCCTCTAACGTTCGGCTTTACCGAGCGATAGAGGCTTTGCTGTTTTAACTAATTTGTCCAGCTGCAATCCCTTTGAAGTATTTCTTAACATGGGTACAGAAATAATAAAGACCATAAATTGCAAGAATGCTAAGACCAACTAATGAGATCACTAATAAAGCGGTAAACCATTTAGCTTGCTCAAAGTAGAGAGTAACAGTATTTTTTCCTTTACGTTGCTGAATGTATGGAGCACCAACTGAGGATCGCTGATAGTGGCGAAGTAGGTGGCCATTAACCGTTAATTGTGATTCGTGATACGTAATAATTGGCAACCGAACTTTTCCCGCTTTTCCTGCTTCCCATGATAGTTGCAATCCTCCATGCGGCAAGACAGTATGAGTATATTTATGGGCTTCATTAATGATTTGCCCTTCGTAAGCGTAAGAACGAACATATTTTTGATTCATATACTTCTTAGGAATTGGCAAATAGTCAGGACTTCTCTTCTCGACCATTGTTAACAATTGACCAGGGTAAAGGTCGTGGACAGAATGTCGCAGGGCGGTCTTATTTTCACTTACGCGGGTAATCGCGCTAAAGCTATTAAGGACAATTTCTGAGTCATAGCGGGCTGCGCGTTTATAAACATCAATTGTCGTAGGAGTAAAGACCAGAAAAACCATTAACAAGAGGATACCGGTGATTAATTGATTTCGTAAGTCAATCTCTTGCGCTTTTTTATCAAGAGTTGTCGCACTTATCCCAACTCCTGCGAGTAAGAGGGGAAAGGCAATGATTGTCAACCGGTTAGGAAACTGCAAAGTGTGTCCAAGTGCGGGGATCACATCTTGGAAAAAGGACCAAGGAGTAAGGGGAGAACTAAGCAGGAGGACCAAAGAACCAAGTAACGTCAGGACTGTATTAGTAAGCGATTTTTTGAAGGTGAATAATACGTAGATGAGTTGAAGGATAAAGAGAAGCCACATTGCGTAGATTAGATAATCGCGCGTACTGCTAAACATTGAAGGCAATAGCACATTATCGGCGAGACTGAAATCGGCAGGGTTGGCAATATTATTATGGAGGTTAAGCATTAATAAGGCTCCCCAGACATTGGCTGTTAAAATAACGGTTCCGCCGACTGCCTTCAGCGTTTCGATCCACATTTTCTTACGATTAGTCGTTATAATTAAACCAATAATAAAGAATGGTGTTAGGGTAATCACGAAAAATAAAGAACTTAGCATGTGGATCTGAATGATGATCGTCATCAGGGCCATCAATTGTAGCCAGTTGACTGGTCGTTGGTGGTCCTGGATCATGCGTACTCCACAAATTACCATATAAGGGGCCAAAGCAGCTCCCCAGGCATTCATGTTCTGTGCTAATTCCCATCGTGGAAGCCATCCAATATTCATGTAAATTAGGGCACAGATAATTGCAAATGTCCGTTTACTATGAACACGGATGCCAAGTCGATACATACCGATTCCACCTAATAGATAGACGATAAAGGTAGTAACAATCTGATATTGATACCAGGTTCCTACTATTCCAAGAATGGCCCCATTTAAATATGCAAAGAGGGGTCCATAGACGGCATTGATGATGCGGCCACTTTGTTGAAAGCCATAATTACTTTGAAAATAACTAAAATTGAACTGTTGAATTTGCTTAGCGGCATCATAAAAACGGTTAAAGTGAAAAATGGAGTCCGTTCCTAAAATAACTCCGTGTGATACAAGTTGGGGAAACATGATTAAATAGGCCATTGCAGCGATGGCGCAGTATGGAAGTCCCCAATTAATTAGATTAGCAATTTTAGATTTCATAAAATTGAGAATTAAACTAAACCAGTTTAATTTTTCCTTTCCTCAAATACTTACCTTAATAATTATACGGCAGAAAAGTTGGCTGTAAAATAACCTTCTGCAGCTAGTTTAATTGTTAAGCAGTAGTAAAATGCGCTATTATAAGATAGTGGCAAAGGGGAGTGAAAAAATGGCAGAATTAGTAATTGTACGTCATGGGCAAAGTCAAGCTAACCGTGATAATGTTTTTACTGGCTGGACTGATGTTCCGTTGACTCCTAAAGGAATTGAACAGGGTGAATTAGTAGGTAAAGAATTGCTAAGACTAGGTATCCAATTTAGTGATGCGTATACGTCCTACATGGAACGGGCAATCATGACAACTAATATTATCCTAGAAGAAATTAATCAGTTATATATTCCTGTCCATAAAACGTGGCGGCTAAATGAACGTCATTATGGGGCATTGAGTGGTCGGAACAAAGATGAAGTGAAGAAAGAGATTGGTGCAGAACAGCTTCATAAATGGCGGCGTGGTTTTAAAGATTTACCACCACAATTAAAAGAGCGTCAGCATGATCGCCGCTATGATCGCTTAGGAGTTAAGATTCCGCTTAGTGAGAGTTTAGAAATGACGCTCCAACGATTCCTCCCATATTGGCAAGACCATATTGCGCCTCGTTTGATTGATGGACATAATCAGTTAATTGTTGCCCATGGTAGTTCTTTGCGGGCACTAATTAAATATTTAGATGGTATTTCAGATGACGATATTGATAAAGTGGAAGTTCCAAATGGCAAGCCCATCTTATATCGCTTTGATGATCATCTTAATGTTATTAAAAAGACTTTTATAACAATGGATGGTGAAATTGATGACAATACACGAATTAGCAAATAACCCAACGTTAAGCGGTCAAGTACGCTTGATTGAAAATATTGTTTATGGTGCAATGGATGGGGAGGCATTACATATGTCGATCTTAGCACCGTGGACGCAACGTTTCCCGAAACAATATCAAACTGAACCGCGACCATTGATTGTTTTTGTTCAAGGAAGCTCGTGGCGAACGCCAAAAATGGGAGAAGAAATTCCACAACTGGTTCAATTTGTTCGGGCCGGTTATATTGTAGCGACTGTTCAACACCGTAGTTCAATTGATGGCCACCCATTTCCTGCCTTTTTGCAAGATGTTAAGACTGCCATTCGTTTCTTACGGGCCAATGCGCAAAAATATGCAATTGATCCGCGACAGGTTGCAATTTGGGGAACTTCCTCTGGGGCCAATGCGGCAATGCTAGTCGGCTTAACGGGTGATGATCCGCGCTACAAAGTTGACCTTTATCAAGATGAATCGGATGCAGTAGACGCTGTGGTTAGTTGTTTTGCCCCGATGGACGTAGAGAAGACGTTTGAGTATGATGCTAACGTTCCGGGAAATAAGCTACTGCAATATTGCTTATTAGGGTCTGATGTATCAAAGTGGCCAGAGATTGAAAAGCAAATGAGTCCCTTATACCAAGTCAAAGATGGACAAAACTATCCGCCATTCTTATTATTCCATGGCGATGCTGATAAAGTTGTTCCATATGAACAAATGGAAAAAATGTATATGCGGTTGAAGGATAATGGAAATTCTGTTGAAGCGTACCGGGTTAAGGGTGCGAACCATGAACGAGATTTCTGGAGTCCAACAATTTATAATATTGTGCAGAAGTTTCTTGACGATCAATTTAAATAAATTTTAGAAATTGTATTGACAACTTATTTTTTATAAGTTATGATTTTGACATACTAAGTTAGGAGGAACACGTCATGTTTAACAAACAATTAATTAACGCTACTGTTTGTTGTTGTGGATCGCGTCTTATGCGACCCACAGTTTGGCGTGCTTACTTTTAGTTGAGTAACTGCTAACGTAATCGGGAATAAATGCATAAGGCGCAAATTCAAGTGAGAAGTTCTTGAGTTTGCGCCTTTTTTGTATTCGTTTTTGCATTCTAAAGGAGATAGATATTATGAAATTCAACACACAATTAATTCATGGCGGTAATAGTGAAGATCCAACAACTGGTGCTGTTTCAACACCGGTCTACCGCTCATCAACATTCCATCAACACGTTCTTGGCGGTGAACCTAAATGGGAATATTCTCGGACAGGAAACCCAACACGTGCATCTCTTGAAAAATTAATTGCAGAGCTTGAACATGGAACAGCTGGCTTTGCATTTGCTTCTGGATCTGCTGCTATTCATGCTACTTTTTCTTTATTCTCTCAAGGTGATCATTTTGTAGTTGGTAGTGATGTATATGGGGGAACATTCCGGTTAATCAACAAGGTATTGAAACGCTTTGGCCTTGAATTTACTGTTGTTGACATGCAAGACCTTGAAGCAGTCGAAAATGTAATTCAAGATAATACCGTTGCAGTTTACTTTGAAACGCCAACTAATCCGCTCTTACAAATCACTGATATTAAAGCAATTGCTGACATCGCAAAGAGGCATGGAATAAAGACAATTGTTGATAATACCTTTGCCACTCCTTATAACCAACAACCATTAACCCTCGGGGCAGATATTGTTGTTCACTCCGCAACCAAATATTTAGGCGGTCATAGTGATGTTGTTGCCGGATTAGCAGTTACTAACGATGATGAGATTGCTGAACAATTAGCATTCCTGCAAAACTCAATCGGTAGTACACTTGGCCCTGATGATAGTTGGCTATTACAACGGGGAATGAAAACTCTCGGTGCGCGGATGCGAGTTCACCAAGAAAATGCGAATGAAGTTATTAATTTCTTCCAAAACGATGACCATATTGGAAAAATTTATTATCCAGGCTTAAAAGATTTTCCTGGTCATGAGATTGCGGCTAAGCAAATGCGGAACTTTGGAGCAATGATCTCCTTTGAACTTAAGGATGGTTTAGATGCGAAGAAGTTTGTTGAAAGTCTACAATTAATTGATCTGGCTGAAAGTTTGGGAGGAATTGAAAGTTTGATTGAAGTTCCAGCTGTCATGACCCATGGATCTATTCCCCGGGAAATAAGATTAGAAAACGGAATTAAAGATGAGTTGATTCGTCTTTCAGTGGGAATTGAGGACCTTGAAGATATTATTGCTGACTTGCAACAAGCACTTAAAAAATTAGATTAATTATAGAAGAAGGGAAACTGTGACTTATGTGGGAAATTATCAAGACAGCTTTACCACAACTCTTAGCAGCGGGATTTAAATATACGATTCCGTTAGCGATTATTTCATTTTTCTTTGGACTGATTATTGCACTAGTAACAGCTTTAATTCGTCTTTCTCGTCAACGTGGTGCATTCATGATTCTTAAATGGATTGCTAGTTTTTATGTCTGGCTTTTTCGGTCAACACCGCTGCTGGTTCAATTATTTATTGTATTCTTTGGACTGCCATATCTGAGAATTAAGGGAATCCTGCCGCACGGAATAAAATTAGAACCATTTACAGCCGGCATTATTACGTTTTCATTAAACACTGGGGCTTATGCTTCCGAAACAATTCGGGCAGCAATCAGTTCTGTTCCAACTGGGCAATGGGAAGCGGGCGCAGCAATCGGAATGACGCGGTTGCAAATCTTGTGGCGAATTATTTTACCGCAAGCCTTAAGAGTAGCTTTACCGCCTTTATCAAACAGTTTTATAAGTTTGGTAAAGGACACGTCATTAGCTGCTTCGATTACAATTATGGAAATGTTTGCCGTCAGTCAACAGATTGCGGCCGAAAACTATCAACCGTTACTTATGTATACTTTAGTAGCAATGGTCTACGCGGTCTTTACGACAATCTTATCTTATTTCCAAGGATATCTTGAGCGGGTAGTAGACCGTCAAGTAAATGCAAATAATAGGTGAGAAAAATGAAATTAACAAATATTAATAAAAGTTTTGGTAATAAAACTGTCTTGAAAAATACCACGTTAGAGTTTCCGGCAGGTAAAACAACAGTAATGGTTGGTCCATCTGGATCTGGAAAATCAACAATTCTTCGCTCGCTTAACTTATTAGTAATACCAGAGAGCGGCCAATACGATTTTGATGATCATCATTTGGATTTCAGTCAAAAAGTAAGCAATAAAGATAAGTTGGCAATTCGTCAAGAAACAGGGATGGTTTTCCAAGACTACAATCTTTTCCCTAATAAAACTGTCCTTGGTAACATTATTGAAGGACCAACACAGGTTTTGAAACAGCCGAAAAAGGAAGCAATTGCAAATGCACATAATTTACTTGCTAAAGTGGGCTTAGCAGATTACGGAGAAGCCTATCCGAATGAATTATCTGGCGGCCAGGCACAGCGGGTGGCGATTGCCCGGGCCTTGGCAATGTCACCAAAGTATATCTTACTTGATGAACCGACTTCTGCCCTTGATCCAGAATTAGAACTTAGTGTGTTGAAGGTCCTGTTGCAATTAGCTGAAGAAAAACAATCAATGGTAATTGTTACCCATAACATGGTCTTTGCGAAACATGTTGCGGATAAGATTATTTTTGTGGAAAACGGCAAAATTTTATATGATGGTACTCCAGACGACTTTTTTGCTCCCGATAATCCAAATAAACGAATTAAAAACTTTATCGCCTCAATGACAATGGAAAATTTAAAATAAAGGAAGTTTAGAATAATGAAATTTTGGAAGAAAGCACTATTAACAATTGCAGCCTTAACAGTCGGCACCTCTGCAGGAATCACAAGTGTTTCTGCTGCTTCATCAGCTGTTAATTCAGAATTAGTTCATAAGGGAGAATTGACAATTGGTCTTGAGGGAACTTACTCCCCGTACTCTTACCGTAAAAATAACAAATTAACTGGCTTTGAAGTAGACCTTGGTAAAGCAGTTGCTAAAAAGATGGGCTTAAAAGCTAACTTTGTACCAACTAAATGGGATTCGCTAATTGCCGGTCTTGGTTCAGGCAAGTTTGACGTAGTAATGAACAACATTACACAGACACCTGAACGGGCCAAGCAATATAATTTCTCTACCCCATATATCAAGTCACGGTTTGCATTAATTGTTCCTGCTGATAGTAATATTAAGAGCTTGAAGGATATTAAAGGCAAGAAGATTATTGCTGGTACAGGAACTAATAATGCGAATGTGGTTAAAAAATATAAAGGTAGCCTTACACCCAATGGCGATTTTGCTAGTTCCTTAGATATGATCAAGCAGGGGCGGGCTGCCGGGACAGTTAACTCCCGTGAAGCTTGGTACGCTTACAGCAAGAAGAACAGTACTAAGGGTCTCAAGATGATTGATGTTTCTAGTGAACAAGATCCAGCTAAGATTTCAGCACTTTTTAACAAGAAAGATACTGCTATTCAATCTTCTTACAACAAGGCGCTTAAGGAACTTCAACAAGATGGAACAGTCAAGAAGCTATCTGAAAAGTACTTCGGTGCAGATATTACTGAATAATTAAAAAAGGTCTCCAACGTCTGTGTGCTACAGTGTTAGAGATCTTTTTTGAAGGGACTGTGACATAAGTTAGGTCACTTCCATAAAATACGAACAGCGCAGTACAACAATGGCCTTCAGCGTCCGGCAAAAGTCGAACACTGAAGGCCTATTGTTGCTTGCGGGGGCTCGAAAACGAAGTCACAAGTGACTTCTGTCTCGCTCCCTTTTTTTCACAAATTAATGTTAAATTATTATGCTAAAGTTCCCATTGGATCCCAAGGCTTAAGAACGACTGGGCTCTTAGCGTAATCACGTTTAAGATCTTCGCTAAGGTACTTCTTATTAATAACGACTTGGTAGCAGTACTTGTCCATCCAATCATCACTCATAACAAAGTAACCTTTATGGCCGACCTTGTTACCCCATGAGTTTTCGATTTTCCACTTGGTTGGCTTACCATCAACAAGATCAACACCAGTGATAACCATTGCGTGATCCATCATGCTTTCACCATAATCAAGTGCTTCAGCTTTAGTCATTTCAAGGTCAACGTCAAATAGTTTGTCGTAGTCATAGGTGTTAAGGGCCATAATCCCAAGTTTAGTTTCTGAATATTTAATAACATCTGAACCAAACCAAACACTTTCGCCATTCTTTAATTGTTCAATCGCAAGCTGCTTGAATTCATCCATTGGCAGGTTTAAGTGCTTGATTTCACGGCCGCCAACGACATTACCAAGCATATCGATGGTGTAAGTTTGGTGGTACTTTTTATCAGCAGTCGGTGCTTGGATAATTGAGATATAGTCATCGAGGTTCCAGCCAACATACTTCTTAAAGAATTCTTGAGGAGTAAGGTTAGTATCGCGGTGGAATTCGTTGTCCTTCTTTGTCCGATATTCGAAATCAAAGTGACTAACCGGTTCACCAAACGTGTAAGCAAGCATCCGGTAATTTTCATTCAACATCTTCCGGCGTGTTTCATCGATTGCTTCTTCATTTGCATGATCTTCGTTAATCATCTTCCGCAAAATAACGGCATCGTGACGAAGCTTGTTGTTTAAGACTTCATCAATTCCCCGTGAGTTAGAAGAGTTAAATGATTCGGGCATTGCGGCTTTTGGCATAACCCCATACTTGCTGATAAGGGCGCAAAGCATATCCCATTGGCCACCATCGTTTTGTGGTTCGTTCATTAACCATGAAACTTTTCGGCTGTCGGTAGGCTTTTTAGCCGTCTTAATTACGTTTTGGTAGAAGTAATTGGATTTTTCAAACTTATCCCAGAAGAACTGGTAGGCTTGGGAAAGTTCAAAATTATCAGGTAAGTTAAATTTTTGCTGCATATCATGACGCATTGTGTTCAATGCCGCAAACATCCAACAACGACCGGATTGCTTTTGATCAGCAACGTCCCCCGTCTTGAGGTCAATAGAGAAATGAGGAGTATTATCAGCAATTGAATGCCAATTAAAGCTTGCATTCCGTACCCCGTTTTTGGTAACAGTATTTTCTAGAACACTGCTGTTAGGGTGATGACGGTAGTTTTTATGAAAACTAGCGATATCTTCTTTGTTAATTGAAAAGCTCATTTGCAATATCTCCTTTGAATAGATTGAATTAACGGGCGTGTAATACCTTTGGACCTTCTGGAGTACCAACAATTACGTCGTTAACTCGATTTAAGAATAAACCAGTTTCAACAATTCCAACCATGTGGATCAATTCGTTGGCTAAGGCCTTAGGATCATCAATTTCGCCAAGGTGAAGGTCAATGATATAGTTATTTTCATCGGTACGGAACTTTTTATCTCCATCCATCCGCCAAGTTGGCTTGTAACCTTTCTTTTCAAGACGGTCAAAGACATGTTGAGAACCGAATGGAATTACTTCAACAGGAAGAGGGAAAGCACCAAGTTTGTGGACGAGTTTGCTTTCGTCGACAATCCACATTACTTTATTTGAGGCATTGGCAACGATCTTTTCCCAAAGAAGGGCACCACCGCCGCCTTTGATACCTTGGAAGTCATCACTGATTTCATCGGCCCCGTCAATAGTTAAATCGATGTGGTCAACGTCATCAATATCTTTAATTGTAATTCCGAGGTCGCGTGCTTGCTTAGCAGTTCGGTTTGAAGTTGTTACACCGATAATGTCTTTAATCTTACCTTCTTGGACTTGCTTACCAAGTTCATCAACCATATATTTAACAGTTGATCCAGTTCCGAGACCGACGATCATCCCGGATTTAATGTACTTAACTGATTCCTTACCTGTTTGTTCTTTTAATGCATTTTGATCCATTAATATTCCTCCTAATTAAAGCGATCTGCAACTGGCAATAGTTGCTGATATTCTGGATGTAGTTTGAATTGCGCTACCGCATATGGGCACATGAGCTTGACAGTGTATTGCTCTTTTGTTGCATAATCCACAAATTGACGCACTAGTTCAGCTGCAATTCCTTGTCCACGGTAAGTTGGTTGCACAAAAACTCGTTCAACGACAACGTGATCATTTGTATCTGGAACTTTTGGAAAACTGATCTCGCCAACTAAAGGTTCTTGATCGTCAAAAGCAATGATACGCTGACCATCAACTCGATATTGCATATAAACACATCCTTTCATAATAATTTTCGATAAACTGCTTTTAAAAGTCAAGTTATCAAAGCGATACCATTAACTTATTATCTAGCATATAATAGTATACTGGAATTATTAAGAATAAAACACTATGAGGTGAACGTAATGAAACGTGGATTTAAGATTGTTTCTAGTAAGAAAGACCAAGATATACATTTACCCCAACGCCAAACAACGCGGGCGGCCGGATATGATTTTGAGGCGTCAGAAGATTTTGTTCTGCCATCAATTTGGAAAGGCAATTTCTTAAAGGCGCTTTGGCAAATTCATCAACAAAAAAAGCTGACCGATGAAGAGCTTAAGGCTGCTGATTCCTGCTTAAAGCCATACTTAGTACCAACTGGCATCAAAGCCTACATGCAACCTGATGAATTTCTCTTATTAGCTAACCGGTCAAGTGGTCCTTTTAAACGCCGCCTGATTTTACCAAATGGAATCGGCATTGTGGATGCAGACTATTATGATAATGATAGTAATGAAGGGGAAATTTTCTTCCAGCTTATTAACTACGGGTTAAGAGATTATCGTATAAAAAAGGGAGAACGGATCGGTCAGGGAATTTTTATGCCTTATTTAACTGCTGATAGTGAAGAACAACCAACCGCTAAACGGACTGGCGGCTTTGGTTCAACAAAGGAATAAATAAACTTAGAGAGGAATTAATGCGATGGCAAAAGTTCGAACACAATATGTTTGCCAAAACTGTGGTTACAACTCACCACGCTACTTAGGTCGGTGTCCAAACTGTGGTGAGTGGAATACTTTAGTAGAAGAACAGGTAGAAGCCAGTTCTGCACCAACAAAAAAAGCAACCACCACCTTAACTGGCTTAGTTGCCAAACCACAGAAAATTAATGAGATTGATAGTACAGAGACTCCCCGCGTTAAAACAAAATTGAACGAGTTAAATCGCGTTTTAGGTGGGGGAATCGTTCCAGGATCACTAATTCTAATTGGTGGGGATCCCGGAATCGGGAAATCCACCCTCCTTTTACAAGTTTCTGGACAATTGAGCGATGAGCATCACCGAGTTTTATATGTGTCTGGAGAAGAAAGCGGGACACAGATTAAAATGCGGGCGGAACGGTTGAAGGTTGCTGGAGATGACTTTTATGTGTATCCAGAAACAAATATGGATAGTATTCGGGATACTATTCGTGACCTCAAGCCAGAGTATGTCGTTATTGACTCCGTGCAAACGATGCAGGCAACTGATGTAAGTTCAGCGATTGGTAGTGTATCGCAAATTCGTGAAGTTACCGCCCAGTTAATGCAGATTGCTAAAAGTAATAACATTACGATTTTTGTTGTTGGTCATGTGACAAAGGGTGGTGCAATCGCCGGTCCAAAGATTTTAGAGCACATGGTTGATACGGTTTTGTATTTTGAAGGAGATCTGCACCATACATATCGTATTTTGCGATCAGTGAAAAATCGATTTGGTTCAACCAACGAGCTTGGTATTTTCGAGATGCATACAAATGGACTGACGGAAGTAAAAAATCCATCAGAAATCTTTTTAGAGGAACGATTACATGATGCAACTGGTTCAGCGGTGGTTGTTTCATTAGAAGGAACGCGACCGATTTTAGTGGAAATTCAGGCGCTGGTAACACCGACCGTTTATGGAAATGCACAGCGAACTGCTACCGGTTTGAGTCGAAACCGAGTATCATTGATAATGGCAGTATTAGAGAAACGTGCTAACTTAATGCTTCAAAATCAAGATGCTTACTTAAAAGCAGCTGGGGGCGTTAAATTAGATGAGCCAGCGATTGATTTAGCACTTGCGGTAAGCATTGCCTCTAGTTACCGAGATAAAGGTACCCAACCAACTGACGCATTTGTCGGTGAAGTAGGTTTAACTGGGGAAATTCGTCGGGTAAACCGCATTGAACAGCGGGTTGCTGAAGCAGAAAAACTTGGCTTTAAACGGATCTTTATTCCCAAAAATAATTTAAAGGGTTGGAAACCGTCAACTAATATTCAAGTAGTCGGTGTCTCAACCCTGAAAGAAGCGTTATATTTAGCGTTAGGGTAAAAATAAATAATTGAAAGGATGAAGCAAATGCGGCGTAGAATGATTACTCTCATTTATATTCTAGTTGGCGCGGCAGTGGGATTTTACTATTTGCCATTATTATGGGGGATTTTGAACATCGCTCTTAATCCGGCATTATTAGTATTTATCGATATTATTATTGGTGCACTTATTTTCTGGCTATTATCCCTCCCATTGGTTAGCGGCACTGAAAAGTTGATCCAGCGAATCGAAAAAGAACTAACCAAGCGTAGTCCTGTATACCTTTTCTTTGGGACTTTATTAACGATTATTGGCTTAGTTTTAGCAGTTCTTATTTCGATTCCATTGTGGAGAACGAGGATTCCGGTAATTAATAATATTCTGCCGATCCTTCTAATGATTGTCTTTAGTTATTTTGGTTTTCGGATTGGTACGACGCGGTTAGATGATTGGCGTAAAGCATTTACCCATGCCAAAAGTAGTAAAAACGATGGTGGGAATGTAATTGAACGCCAGGATGATAATTACCATCATTATAAAATCTTAGATACGAATATTTTGATTGATGGGCGTATTTATGATTTAGTCAAAACAGGTTTTTTAGAAGGGACATTACTGGTTCCTAACTTTGTTTTATATGAATTGCAATATATCGCTGATTCTGGCGAAAGTATTAAGCGTGTTCGTGGACGCCGTGGCCTTGATATTTTAAATAAGTTACGGAATGAGAAAATTGTCCCAATCGAAATGTATGATGGGGACTTTGAAGATATTCCAGAGGTTGATAGTAAATTAATTGCCCTCGCTAAAAAAGTCGATGGGGTAATTGTGACAAATGATTATAACCTTAATAAGGTAATTCAATTCCAAAATGTTCAAGTACTGAATATTAATAACTTGGCGAAATCATTGCGGCCACGAGTTATCCCGGGCGAAACGATGACGGTTGTTGTTGTGAAAAAAGGGACTGAACGACAACAAGGTGTTGCTTACCTTGATGATGGAACGATGGTGGTTGTTGAAGATGGTCGTTACTTCATGGATAAACAAATTGAAGTTGAAGTAACCAGTGCGCTTCAGACAGACGCTGGTCGAATGATCTTTGCCCGTCCGCTCCATTCACAACGAGGAATTGACGAGCATACAGACCATAAAGAAAATCGGAATAATAAAGACAAGAAAAAATAATAAAGAATGGCTGCGAAGAGAGTTTTCTTACTTCCAGCTATTTTTTTAAACAAAAAAAGAAGCAGCTCGGGAAAAAGCTGCTTCTTAGGGAGTATTACGATAATCTTGGGGGAGATTTCGTAAAAAAGAAAATATTTTTTTCGGTTACTATTGGGAGGAGTAATTGAAAAATAATAGGTTTCATTGATGTAGTAAAGTTCATCTTTACTACACTATATATAATAACAGTAGAATGTGAAGAAAGTATGACCAAATGGTAAATAATTTTTTGGATACAAATTAATATCATCAGAAATGCTATTCTAATACGGAATGTGGTAAGATTAACTGTACAAATTAATTCTTTATTAATGATTTTTAAGGAGCGGATAGACATGCTAACAATTTACAATACGTTAACAAGAAAAAAAGAAGAATTTAAGCCATTGCATCCAGGCGTTGTTAACATGTATGTCTGTGGTCCGACGGTTTATAATTACATTCATATTGGAAATGCGCGCAGTGCGATCGCCTTTGATACAGTCCGGCGTTATCTTGAATTTAAGGGATATAAAGTAAATTACGTTTCAAACTTTACGGACGTTGACGATAAGATGATTAAGGCGGCGGCCGAGCAAGGGATTACCGTTCCACAATTAGCGGAGAAGTATATCAATGCTTTTATGGAAGATACCGCAGCGATTAATATTGAACCAGCTACTCTTCATCCCCGGGCAACAGAAAACATTACGGAGATCATTAAATTCGTGCAAGGATTAATAGAGAGAGGATATGCTTACCCTAAAGATGGGGATGTTTATTATCGGGCACGAAAGTTTAACCACTATGGCCAGCTTTCTGGGCAATCACTTGATGACCTTGAAGTTGGGGCAAGTGAACATGTTAGTGCGGATGAGGTTAATAAGAAGGAAGATCCGCTCGATTTTGCTTTATGGAAAGCAGCTAAGCCCGGCGAAATTAGTTGGGATTCACCCTGGGGAAAAGGTCGTCCAGGATGGCATATCGAATGTTCAGTGATGTCTACTAAGTACTTGGGAAAGACAATTGATATTCATGCAGGGGGACAAGACCTTGAATTCCCTCACCATGAAAATGAGATTGCCCAAAGTGAAGCAGAAACGGGCCAAAAATTTGTTCGTTACTGGATGCATAATGGTTTCGTAACAATTGGAAAAGACAACGAGAAGATGAGTAAGTCTCTCCATAATTTCATTACTGTTCATGAAATTATCAAGGAAGTAGATCCTCAGGTTTTACGTTTCTTTATGGCGACTACTCAATACCGGCGTCCAATTCAATATAGTCAGGCAAACTTAACTGATGCGCAAAATAATCTTAATCATATTCAAACAGCCTTTGATAACTTGACTTATCGTGAACAAGATGCCGATGAGGGAGATGTTCAAGAAGTTACTGATCGGCTTGAGCAATTCCATCACCAATTTATTACAGCGATGGATGATGACATCAATGTCCAAAATGGGATTGCTACAGTCTACGAATTAGTTAAATATGCAAATGTTTATGCTCAACAAGATAATGTTAGCTTAGGTGCTCTTCAAGCAATCAAAAAAGAGCTTGTTGAATTGATGAGTATTTTTGGCGTTAAGCTTGAAGCAAGTGACAATCAAATCAATGATGAAAAGATTAAGCAATTGATTGAAGAACGAAATATGGCACGGAAGAATAAAGATTTTGCGCGAAGTGATGAAATTCGAGACAACCTTAAAAAACAAGGGATTATTCTTGAAGATACTCCTCAAGGAACGCGTTACAAAAAGGAATAGAAAGGATCCTTATGGTACAAGCAGACTATCGACAACTTAATGGAATTGCTTTGGCTTATTTAGGGGATGCGGCTTATGAGGTTTACATTCGTCAGCATCTTTTAACCAAGGGAATTAGTAAGCCAACGAAATTACAACATATTGCTACCCACTATGTTTCAGCAAAAGCACAGGCGGCTCTCATTGACCTGATGAAAGAAGACGAGTTATTGTCAGATGAAGAATGGTCATATTTCAAACGTGGCCGAAATGCTAATAGTCATACCCATGCTAAAAATACATCAGTCATGACTTATCGGATTTCCACCGGATTTGAAGCGGTGATGGGTTACCTTAAACTAGCTGGGAAAGAAGAGCGGTTGGCCGAATTGGCGCAATGGTGTATTAAACAAGTAGAAGCGGGGCGAACAGCGCATGAAAAATGAGAATACAGATTTTATTATTGGTCGGCATCCGGCTGTGATGGCACTAAAATCTGACCAAGAGATTAATAAGGTTTTTATTCAGTCGGGGTTAAAGGCCGATGCTATTTCCCAGATTGTTAAACTAGCCAAGGAACGCCACTTAGTAGTGTCAAATGTTCCTAAGAATAAATTGGACTTGATGACTGACCGGCAAAATCACCAGGGGGTTGTGTTAGCTGTAGCTGCCTACCAATATGCAACTATTGATGACCTCTTTAAGAATGCGGCTAAGCATGACGAAGATCCATTTTTCCTTATTCTTGATGAACTAGAGGATCCGCATAATTTAGGTTCAATCATGCGAACAGCTGATGCCGCTGGTGTTCATGGTATTATTATTCCACGCCGGCGAGCAGTAGGATTGACTTCAGTGGTTGCCAAAACATCCACGGGAGCAATTGAACACGTTCCAGTTGCCCGAGTAACAAACCTGGTTCAAACTGCGAAAGAATTGCAGGAACGAGGCGTTTGGCTGTTTGGTACTGATATGAAAGGAAAAGATTACCGAACATGGGATGCGCATGGTGCCGTCGCTTTGGTTATCGGCAATGAAGGTAAAGGAATTTCATCCTTGCTAAAGAAAACCTGTGATGAAATGCTAACAATTCCAATGGTTGGGCATGTTCAAAGTTTAAATGCGAGTGTGGCGGCAAGTTTGTTGATCTACCAAGGCTTTAACTCACGTCATCCTTTAAAATAATTTTGATTTTATTGCTTTTAAACCTTGATTCGTGCTAACCTAAGTACTGTGTGGAGGTGATAAGTATGTCCCAGAAAAAAGTAGCATTGGAATGTACAAAGTGCGGTGCGCGTAATTATACGATTACCGCTAACCCTCAACGACAAGAACGATTAGAATTACGTAAGTTCTGTAAACATTGCGGTGAGTATACTATTCATCGTGAAAGCAGATAGTGGAGGAAAATATGCACTTAATTCGATTTATTAAGAGTGTTAACCACGAAATGAAGCTAGTTGTATGGCCAACAGCTAAAGAGAATCGTCGTGATACGACTATTGTTGTTTCATTGACTCTGTTCTTCGTACTATTCTTTGCTCTGTTTGATTGGTTAATTCAATTAATGATGAAACTCTTTGTTTAACATTAGTAGCCAAATAGAAATTAGTTTGTTATACTAAGTCTAAGGGAACTTCGTAGCTATTACGAAGTTTTTTATTTTACTGAAAAAATGATTTGAATTATGATAGGAGGATTCATCGTGGAATCACATGAAAAACGTTGGTATGTGCTCCATACCTACTCTGGTTACGAAAACCGGGTTAAGAGCAACTTGGAATCACGGGCTCAATCAATGGGAATGGAAGACTACATTTTTCGAGTAGTTGTTCCTGAAGAAGAAGTTCGCCAGGTTAAGGACGGTCAAGCAAAAGAAACAATTGAAAAGACATTCCCAGGCTATGTTTTAGTTGAAATGGTAATGACTGATCAGGCTTGGTACATTGCTCGTAATACTCCCGGCGTAACTGGTTTCTTAGGATCTCACGGTGGTGGTTCCAAGCCAACCCCATTGCTTCCTGAAGAAGTTGATCGGATTATGAAACGGATGGGAACTGAAACAACTGTTAGTGACATTGATGTTAAGGAAGGCGATACTGTAAAAGTTATTGCAGGATCCTTTGCAAATATGACTGCCAAGGTTGTAGAAGTTGATCACGAAAAGCAAAAGATTAAGGCGACCGTTGAAATGTTCGGCCGTGAAACTGCTGCTGAATTAGGCTTTGATCAGATCGATACATTTTAGTTAGTTTAATATTTTGAAAATTGTTGAAATAAGTTTAGAATTGTGGTATGTTTTCTAAGTATGCTATTAACATACTGTGGGAGAGGTAAAACTTACTGCCTCATCATGACCACAACACGGACTAAGGAGGTTTTGTCTCGTGGCAAAGAAAGTAGCTAACATTGTCAAGTTGCAAATTCCTGCCGGTGCCGCTACACCAGCTCCACCAGTAGGTCCTGCACTTGGACAAGCAGGTATTAACATTATGGGCTTCACTAAGGAATTCAACGCACGGACTGCAGACCAAAAGGGTATGTTGATCCCAGTTGTAATTACTGTATATGAGGACCGTTCATTCGACTTCATTACTAAGACGCCACCTGCTGCTGTCTTACTAAAGAAGGCCGCTGGTGTTGAACATGGTTCCGGTGAACCTAACACAAACAAGGTTGCTTCAGTAACGAAGGACCAAGTTAAGGAAATCGCTGAAACTAAGATGCAAGATCTAAACGCAGCTGACGTAGAAGCAGCTATGCGCATGATTGAAGGTACTGCTCGTAGCATGGGCTTCACTGTTGAAGACTAATTACTAGCAGTCGGGATGCGCTATGAAAATAGTGCACCCACGTGGGAGGTATAACTCCGTTAGACCACATTTGCAAGGAGGAAAACACAAGATGGCTAAAAAACGTGGTAAGAAGTACCAAGACGCGCTCAAGAAAGTTGACAGCAAGAAAGAATACGCTGTTAAAGACGCTGTCCAATTAGTAAAAGATATTGCCTACGCTAACTTCGACTCTACTATCGAAGTAGCATTTAACTTAAACGTTGATACAAAGCAAGCTGACCAACAATTACGTGGTGCTGTTGTTTTACCAAACGGTACTGGTAAGGATCAAACAGTTATTGTTTTCGCTAATGGTGAAAATGCTAAGGCTGCTCAAGAAGCTGGTGCTGACTTTGTTGGCGACGATGATTTAGTAGAAAAGATTCAAGACGGTTGGCTTGACTTTGATGTTGCAATCGCAACACCAGACATGATGCCTAAGGTAGGTCGTTTAGGACGTGTCCTTGGACCTAAGGGCTTAATGCCAAACCCTAAGACTGGTACTGTTACAATGGACGTAGCTAAGGCTGTTTCTGATGCCAAAGCTGGTCAAGTAACTTACCGGACTGACCGTGATGGTAACGTTGCTGTACCATTCGGTAAGGTTTCATTTGATACTGACAAGTTAGTTGAAAACTTGGCTACTTTAGAAGATATTGTGGCTAAGGCTCGTCCAGCTTCAGTACGTGGAACATACATCAAGCACGCTTCCATTTCTTCAACATTTGGACCAAGTGTTACGCTTGATTTAACTACATTTTAATTTGAATTAATTAAAATTAACAAGACTTTGAGATCTTTTTGCTCAAAGTCTTTTTTTATCTTAATTTTTACTTCACAATAGGGATTCCTTGTGCTATATTATTAACCAATGATAAAACGATTAAAAAATAATTAGAGTTTATCATTTAAGTTTAAAACTAATTAAGGAGTGACGACAATGACACAATTTAAATATTCAAAGCGTGTTCCAGCAGATGGTACGGATGCGGTTGGTGCAATTTTACAAGCAGCGGCGGATCCTAAGATTATTTCATTTGCTGGGGGATTGCCGGCACCCGAATTGTTTCCTGTTAAAGAAATGAAAGCAGCTGTTGATAAGGTTTTTGAAGAACACGGTCAAGAAGCGATGCAGTACGGAGCGGCGAAGGGAGTCACAGCTTTACGTGAAGTTATCCAACAACATGTAAAGGAAAAAGAAAATGTGGATTCCGAATTAGACAATGTTTTAGTAACAACGGGATCAGAACAAGCCTTAGATTTAGTGGGCAAGGCTTTTGTTGACCCGGGTGATACTGTATTAGTTGAACAACCAACGTACCTGTGTGCTTTAGATGTTTTTCGTTCTTACGGTGCTAATTTTGCTAGTGTTGAGATGGATGAAGATGGGATGAAGATGGATGCTTTAGAAGAAGCACTAAAGGCTAATCTAAATACTAAGCTCATCTATACTGTGCCAAACTTCCAAAATCCAACTGGACGAACAATGACTGAAGAACGACGAAAGCAGTTAGCTGAATTAGCAGAAAAATACGATGTATATGTACTAGAAGATAATCCATATGGTGAAATTCGTTTTTCTGGCCAACATGTACCAGCAGTTAAGTCATTTGATAAATCAGGCCATGTCTTTTACATGAGTACATTTTCAAAGACATTAGCTCCAGGATTTCGTTTAGGATGGTTGGTTGCTGATAAAGCTGTAGTTAATAAATTAACGGTTCTTAAGCAATCAGCTGACCTCCATACAGATAACTTAGCTCAATTCGCGGTTGCCCAATTCTTTGCTGATAACGATGTGGATGCTCACGTTAAAGAAATTAGTGCTTTATACGGCAAACGTAAAGATTTGATGCTTGAGGGAATTAAAAAGTATTTCCCAGAAGGAGTTAAATATACGGATCCTGAGGGTGGCATGTTCTTGTGGGTAGAAGTTCCTGGTGTTGATGATACAGTAGAGTTATTTAAGGAATGTCTTGAACATGATGTAGCCTTTGTTCCAGGTGATCCGTTCTTTGCTGGTGAAGTTCAACCTGGTGCTTTCCGTTTGAACTATTCAAATATGAAAGAAGACCAGATTGAAGTTGGTTTGAAACGTTTAGGAGCGGCTTTAACAGCTGCAGTTAATAAGTAATTATTTCAGCCATTAATAAATACAATCCTAATAAAATTAAATGATGATGGGAGCAAGACAGAAGAACTCCCGTAAGCAATAATAGGCCTCCAACGTTCGGTTTTACCGGGCGCTGGAGGCCTATTATAATGCGCTGTTGACGTAACCTGTATCCGTGCCTGTTTTTTATTTTCTGAAATCCACTGCGTTAATAAACTCCCTCTGTACTTTGAGTTAATTGTGATTATAATTATATTAATTGCTGAAAAGTTTTAAATATTCGGGTTTCTGGCTATCTAATTGGGATAGTAATAAGCATTATTAAAAATTTTTAAGGGAAAAGGAGTTTTTGATAATGTCAATGATAGATTTCAATAATACAGAAATGGCAGTAGCCGTTATCTTTACTTTAATAATAATGTTTGTAATATCCTTTGCAGTTAGTTTTTTATTTTGGCTGATTTATCACCAAAATATGAAAAAGGGATAATTCTCGATGCTAATCATAATTTTTACGCTTATTTGGGGGATCGCGCTGTTTATATTTTTGGTTTATTCATTGATTAGTCTGCTATTTCGGATGATTTCGTATCCTCGGGACTTTTATCACTTTGCAGGAAACCAGCAACCAGCTAAAATTGATCGTAATTTACAATATTATGTTATTGTTCCCTGTTTTAATGAAGCAGCAGTTATTCAACGAACAATCAAATGTTTGTTGCGATTTAAGCAATTTGAAATAGTGGTAGTAGACGATGCTAGTAGTGACGATTCAGTTAGTCAGATTAAGCAGATTACTAACTCACGGGTCCACCTTTTGCGCCGGCATCTTCCTAATGCGCATACAGGCAAGGGGGATGTCTTGAATTTTGCCCTAGATTATATTTGTCAGATCACTATCCGTCAGCGAGTTTCCTTTGAAAAGGTTATTATTGGCGTAGTGGATGCGGATGCCCAATTAGCTGATAATGCTCTGCAGCGATTAAATGCCTATTTTTCCTCGCCAAGGACGAATATTACTCAGATGCGAGTTAAAATGTATCCACATTTTAAAAATTGGCTGCAGATTTTACAAGATATTGAGTTTTTTAGTATTAATCATATGGCTCAGATCATGCGAATGTATACTAAAACAGTTGGTTTAAGTGGAAATGGCCAGTTCTTCCGGCTTGCACCAATTATTGATAAAATTGGCGCACATCCATGGGGCAATGCGCTCTTAGATGATTACGAACTAACGATAAAAATGATGCTGAAAAAATTGCATGTTGATTATATGACAGATACATATGTTTATCAGGAAGCGTTAACGTCCCCTAAAAGATTTGTTCGACAACGAAGCCGGTGGGTGCAAGGCGATTTAAATTGTCTTAAGTATCTTCCCAAAATTATTAAAAGCCGAGTTTTAAGCAGGACACAGAAACTTGGCATATATTATTTCCTGCTTCAACCATGGATCAATTTTCTGGCGGATGTTGCGATTATCATTTTAACGACGATTACCCTTACTCACTGGCACAATCTTTATGGTCACTTGACTCTTATGACCTTTTCACTAGTGATGGCCGGCTTGGTAGTCTTTTCGTTATTTTGGGGAATAATATTTGGGATATTTTACTATCGGGACTTAGCCTACTACCATGAACCACCTTTAAAAAAGCATCAATTAGCCTTATTACCGCTTGGAATTTCCTATATGTATGTTATCTTATTTTTTAGTATTATAATGGCTTATTGGCGGTGGAGTTTTCGCCAAAATTCGTGGATAAAAACGGAACATGGAAAAAATGTTTCTTAAGTAGCGGGGAGATATGATGAGAAAGATTAAAGTAATGACGGTATTTGGAACTCGTCCAGAGGGAATCAAAATGGGCCCAGTAGTCAAGGCCTTGGAGCAAGATGATCGCTTTTCATCGGTAGTTGTTTCGACCGGCCAGCATGCTGAGATGCTTCAACAGGTTTTAGCTGTTTTTCAAATAACCCCTGATTATGATTTGAAAATAATGCATCCCGGACAAACACTAACGGAAATCACAATTGAAACGATGACGAAGCTTGAACCAATTATTCAAGAAGAGCAACCAGATATTGTATTAGTTCATGGCGATACTAGTTCTGCCTATGCTTCCGCCTTAGTTGCCTTTTATAATCGGGTTGCCATTGGTCATGTCGAAGCTGGTTTGCGAACATGGGATAAATATTCGCCTTATCCAGAAGAGATGAACCGGCAAATGATTGATGATCTTGCTGATTTATATTTTGCTCCCACCCAAACAAGTGCTAAGAATCTCAAAATGGGAAATCATCAGCATGAAATTATTGTGACGGGAAATACTGCTATTGATGCTTTGCGATATACAATTGACCATTCGTATCATCACCAAGTATTAGACGAAATTGATCCCGACAAGAAGATTATTTTACTTACTATGCATCGGCGAGAAAATTGGGGTAAACCGATGGAAGAAACCTTTAAGGCGATTAAAGAGATTGTGGATCAACGGAATGATATTGACGTTATTTATCCGGTTCATCTGAATCCTAAAGTTCAAGCGGTTGCTAATAAAATTTTTGGAAACGATAATCATTTTCATTTGATATCGCCATTAGATGTTGTTGATTTCCATAATATTATGAGTAAGTCTTTACTTGTGATGAGTGATTCGGGTGGGGTTCAAGAGGAAGCACCAGCACTCCATAAACCAGTTCTAGTTTTGCGTGATACTACAGAGCGGCCGGAAGGAGTAACTGCTGGAACTCTTAAATTAATCGGTACGCAATTTAATAATGTAACGAAAGAGTTATCGTCACTATTAAATAGTCCTGAAGAATATAATAAGATGAGTGAGGCACAGAATCCTTATGGGGATGGGCATGCAAGTGAACGAATTTTAGATGCTATTGCTAGATGGGTAGCAACTCAAAAAGAATTATAAAAAGTCCCTTTACAGAACTTCAGAGAATATGTTAAACTGTAACAGTTGATTAAATATGACTCTGCCTAAGACTCAGGTGGCGAAAGCCTTAATCGAATGCCTGCCGAGGAAGAAATGAAAGTTCCTTCTCTATGTCTGCGGTCATAGGGATTTTTTTATAAATCCGATCAAAAAAACATTGCAGGAGGTGAAAATTCATGAGTGAAGCAGCTATTGCTAAGAAAGCTGAAATTGTTAAGCAAACTACTGATATGCTTAATGCAGCTCAAAGTGCTATCGTTGTAGATTACCGTGGTTTAACTGTTGCGGAAGTTACTGACTTACGTAAGCAACTTCGTGATGCTGGTATCCAAATGTCAGTTATCAAGAACAAGATTCTTGATCGTGCTGTTGAAGGTACTGACTACGAAGATCTTCGTTCTACTTTTGTTGGACCAACTGCTGTTGCCTTCTCTGACGAAGACCCAATTGCTCCAGCTAAGATCTTGAAGAAGTTCGCTGATGACCACGACGCTCTTGAAATCAAGGGTGGTTTCATCGAAAAGAGTGTTAAGACTCTTGACGAAATCAACGAATACGCAAATATGCCAGGTCGCGAAGAACTGTTGTCAATGCTTGCATCTGCATTGCAAGATCCAATGCGGAAGATTGCTCGCGCAGTCAAGGCTATTGCCGACAAGGAAGACGAAGCCGCATAATTGCCGTATATCAATACAATATAAAATTAAAATTAATTACCTAAATATTGGAGGAAATAAACATGGCTTTTGATAAGGATGCTATCATTGCTTCATTAAAGGAAGCATCAATCTCTGACCTTAACGACTTAGTTAAGGCTATCGAAGAAGAATTCGACGTTTCTGCTGCTGCTCCAGTTGCAGTTGCAGGTGCTGCTGGTGGCGACGCTGCTGCTAAGGACAGCTTCACTGTAGAATTAACTGAACCAGGTTCAGCTAAGGTTAAGGTTATTAAGGCTGTTAAGGACATTACTGGTCTTGGTCTTAAGGACGCTAAGGACCTTGTTGATGGTGCTCCATCAGCTATCAAGGAAGACGTTAAGGAAGACGAAGCTAACGACATCAAGGAAAAGCTTGAAGCCGCTGGTGCTACTGTTACCCTTAAGTAGTCTTAAGTTATTAAATAAAAAAGAGTTACGAGAAGCAATTTTTCGTAACTCTTTTTTATTTCGGGGATACCATATGAGGTGTTCCTTTATAATACGAAAATAGCTCCTACCATTTATTCTAAATAAGGAGCTATTTTATGATGTGTGCAAAATTTTAGAAGAACAGGAAAGTTAAAAGTAAATAAGTCTACTTTGCAGGATGAGTAGTACTATCGTTGCTTGTGCGGTAACCAAAGTAGAATTGAATAGCGGCGATCGCAATGTTAACCCAGTTCATAGCAATAAACCAACCGTTAATTGCGCTTGCATCATGAGATACACCATAATAAACCCAAAAACCGATAACAATTGCACAAACATTGATCCAAGCGAAAGTCTTTTGTAGAATTTGATTATTAAGCTGGAACCACATCCAAATGACATTAATGACAAACCAAATAGCTAAGATCCAAAAAATAACATTAAATAACATAAGATATCCCTCCTTAGGGCCTCGATAAACATTAATAAACGCGTATTGAACTGATGAATAGCAACATTCGAAAAAAGTATTACGCGGTGTGGTTAGCAGTTGAAGTTATTTACAATGATTGGTAATACTTTACTATTTTTTGGAAAGTTGTTGCTTAGCATCTTCATACCCGTCAACATAGTCACGAAGAGCATGCATCTTACCTTTAATAAACTTACTGGTAACATTAATAATGCGTTGTGGATACTTCCGGAAGGGTTCCAGTGCCTTATAATCCTTAACGGCCTGATCATAACCTTTTTGGTATGCGTTTGTTGCATCTTTTTGGCTATTTGACGTAGGACAATTTTTCTTTTTAAACATAATTATCACCTCTTTTGTTTTCCTACCATGATAGTAACAAGTATATAAATTCAATTCCAATAATATGGTATAAAAATAAAAATGTTATACAATAATAAAAATGCTGATTAAAAACTTTTAACCAGCATTTTTATTATTCTTTATTCTTTTTCAGAAGTTCAGTAATTTCTTTAAGGTACATAACTTCTTCACTTGGAGTTTCTGTTTTTTTATCTTCTTTTTTACGGAAAGTGTTGATTGCTTTTACCATTAAGAAAACGACGAAGGAGATAATCAGGAAGTTAATGACTGCATTTAGGAAACTTCCGTATTTAAACTGAGCATCGCCGACCGTCAAAACAAGGTTAGATAGGTCAATTCGACCAATGAATAAACCAATAAGGGGGTTAATAAGGTTATTAACTAAGGACTTTACGATTGAGGTAAAAGCTGCACCAACAATTATCCCAACTGCCATGTCAATAACGTTACCGCGGGCAATAAATGTCTTGAATTCTTTTAACATAAAATAGGCCTCCTTCTAGCTTTAGAGGGGAACAACTTCAATTATGATTATATCAAACAGAATTATATGCTTAGGGCTTTTATGAGATGACATAAGGAGATTTAATTTATTTTTAAATAATAATTGCATACTATATCAAAAGATTATATTATATGATATATAATATTACAGCTAAAAAGGAGGGATAGAATGAAGATTCAAATTACAGCTGACTTACTCGATGGGATGGTCTTAGCAATTCTTGAACACAAAGATTACTATGGATATGCTTTAACCCAGCGAATGCAATCAGCTATTACCATTTCCGAATCAACAATGTATCCCGTTTTACGCCGGTTAAAAAAAGATGGATATTTAACAACTTATGATCAGCCTTATCAGGGACGTAATCGCCGTTATTATCAAATTACGGAGGCCGGCAAGGATCATTTACAACGTATTCGTAAATTATGGACTGATTATAAGAATAGTTTAGATGGTATTTTTTATGGGTTAGGTGAGGGAGAAGATAAAGATGAATGAACGTCAAAAATACATTAATGATTTATCAATATATTTAAGACAATTAGCTGATGAAGAACGAAATGATGCCTTAGAATTTTATGATGAATATATTGCCGACGCTGGACTGGAGACCCGAACAGCGATTGAAGAAAGGCTAGGAACGCCACGACAGTTAAGTCATAAGATATTAGCTGATTATTCAATTAAAGCTAATAATGAATCGATCAAAGAAGGACATCCTGCTTCGCCTCATTCTAGTTGGCGTGTCTTTTGGTGGGTGCTAGTGGCAATTATTACTTCCCCAATAACGTTTGGACTAGGAATTGCCGTATTAGCACTATTGTTGGCAGCAGGGGGAGTCGCCTTAAGTTTGATTGTTGGAATAGTTGCTTTGATCTTCGGAGTTGCCGTTATAGCAATTGTGTCCCTTTATATTGGAATTGGTTTACTTGCGACAAACTTGTTCAGTGGACTATTTTATCTTGGATTAGGAGTGACCCTCATTGGCTTATTCCTTGTTTGTTTGCCTTTAATCTACTGGTTAATCAGAGTTATTGTTCAAGGGATTGCCAACTTTGCTAAGTTCATTTATGCAAAAGTGCAGGCAAGGAGGAAAAAGTAAATGAAAAGAATATTTAAGATAGGAGTAATTGTTTTAATCTTAGGAGTAATCCTCCTCGGAATAGGCTTCTTTAATAATGGTAATAAGGCCGTTTATTTTGAGAACAATCGTCCAGCAATCTTTCATTCTCACACTAAAACAATAAGTACTAATAAAGCTTTTGAACGGATTGATATCTCAGCATCGACGGCTAATGTAATAGTTCGTGAAGGCAAGAAATATCAGATTACTTATTCTGGCATAAGCAGGCATACTCCAGCTGTAACTGTTCATAATAACGTTGCTTCAATTCGCCAAACTGGTGGCTTTCCGCTTGTCTTTAACTTTAATGATTATCAGCCCCACCAAGATTTAATCATTGTGACTATCCCACATGATCAAGCCTTAGCTGGTCGTATTCATTTAGAGAGTGGTGATCTAACAGTTTCTAAAGTTAAAATGGACAATATTGATGTTAACGGTGACGCAGGCGAGGTTGAATACCGTCAAGTTACATTACGCGGAGGAAGTACAAAACTCTCGTCAGGTAACTTCACAGGACATGATTTAACAGTTCAGGGACAATATACTGTTAATAATCAATCTGGTGATAATACAGTCACAAGTACAACAGTTGATGGGTATTTCCTGAAAACTGAAGATGGTGATAATGAGCTTAATGGTGAAGATAAAGGTGAAGAACCCTTGCATCAAAATGATGATGCAGAAAATGTACTCCGCTTAATAACACAATCTGGTGATAATGAAGTAAATTGATTTAGCTGAAATTAATAAAAGGCCCTCGACAGATATCGAGGGCCTTTTTAATAGGAGAAAAGTCTTAATTTTTAATTATGCGCTGGATTATTTTTCTTCAACGCCAGTACCATCGTAGCAACGTTCAAGTAATTCCTTGAGTTGGCTAACAAGTGGTTCAACTGGGTTAGTAGTAGTACATTGATCTTCGTAAGCTAAGCGAGCAAGATCGTCAACCGCCTTATCAAATTCTTCACGTGTAACACCATTGTCCTTAAGACTAAGCTTAACACCACATTCGTGAGCAAGTTCGATAACTTTCTTAGCATATGCTTCAGCTAATTCTTCATCAGTGTTGCCTTTCAAACCAATGAACCGTGCAATGTCAGCGTAGTCCTTAGTTGCATGGTAAGTCTCATAGTGAGGCCAGAGAGCAAGCTTTTGTGGACGTTTTGCGTTAAAGCGAATTACTTGTGGCATTGCAATAGCGATAAGCAAACCGTGAGGAAGACCGAATGCTCCACCCATCTTGTGGGCAAGGGAGTGGTTAATTCCTAAGAAGGCTTGACCAAATGCCATCCCGGCCATTGTTGAGAAGTCGTGCATCTTACGACGAGCTAACTTATCACCTTGAACTGACTTAGGAAGGTTTTCCATAACACCCTTGATGGTTTGTAGTGACCAACCACGAGTGTAGTCAGTTGCCATAACAGAAACATATGATTCAGTAGCGTGACATAAAACATCTAGTCCAGTCCAAGCAGTAGTTTTTGCTGGAACAGTTTCAACGAATTGTGAGTCAACGATTGCAATGTTTGGTGTTAAGGCGTAGTCAGCAAGTGGGTACTTAACATGAGTTTTTGAATCGGTAATAACCGCAAATGGAGTAACTTCTGAACCAGTACCTGATGTAGTAGGGATACCAATAAGTTGAGACTTAGTAGGCTTCTTGATTTGGTAAGCACGCTTCCGAATATCAAGGTACTTTTGCATAACCCCATACCATGAAGTTTCTGGGTGCTCATAGAACATCCACATAGCCTTAGCAGCATCCATTGGTGAACCACCACCAAGAGCAATAATTGTATCAGGTTTGAAGTCATTCATCATGGCAACACCTTTTTCAACAGTGTTTGTTGATGGATCTTCTTCAACGTCATCAAATACTAAGAAAGCAGTGTTGTTTTGGCGTTGACGCAATTGATCGATAACACGTTGAACGTAACCACGCTTGCTCATTCCAGGACCAGTAACGATGAATGCCCGGTTAATGTTTGGAATATCTTGCAATTCTTTTAGTGAGTTGCGTTGAAAGTATACTTTTGGGGGAATCTTAACCCATTGACGGTTTTCACGCCGCTTTGCAATTGTTTTGATGTTTAAGAGGTCCCAATCAGTAACGTTGTGAGAAATTGAGTTACTACCGTATGAACCAGTACCTAAAGTAAGGGATGGAGTCATGTTGTTGTAGATGTTACCAATACCACCAATACCAGATGGGGAGTTAACAATGATCCGTGAAGCACGCATTTCAAGACCGTACTTAGTAGCTAAATCATCATCAAGGGTGTGAATAGCAGCAGTGTGACCTTCACCACCGTAGTGTAATAATTGAGCACAGATATCAAAGGCATTTTCGTGAGAGGTTGCCTTGTACATTGTTAATACTGGTGAAAGCTTTTCAGCTGAAAGTGGGTACTTGTCACCAACACCTTCGTATTCAGCAATGATAACCTTAGTGTTGTCAGGTACTTTAATACCACACATGTCAGCAATAGCATTAGCTGAACGACCAGCGATTGGACCACGAACTTGGTGACGATCTGGGTCAATAAAGCCATCAGTAAATTTATCAATTTCGTTTGGCTTCAAGAAGTAACAGTTCCACTTTTGGAATTCTTCTTTAACCTTGTCGTAGATTTCTTCATCAACAACAACTGAGTTTTCAGTGGCACAAATCATACCGTTATCGAATGTCTTAGAAAGAACGATGTCGTAAACAGAACGTTCGATGTTGGCAGTTTTTTCGATGTAAGCAGGACCGTTACCAGGACCAACACCAAGAGCAGGGTTACCAGAACTGTAGGCAGCCTTAACTAATGAAGGACCACCGGTTGCTAAAATAGTAGCAGTATTAGGGTGTTGGAGTAATGCGGTAGTGTTTTCGCGGGTACTTTCAGGGAGCCATTGAATCATGTTCTTTGGCGCACCGGCTTTTTCAGCAGCTTCTTGGAGAATCTTTGCAGTCTTGATAGATGACTTCATTGCTTGACGGTGGAATGAGAAGATGATTGTATTCCGTGTCTTTGCACTGATGATTGACTTGAAGATAGTAGTAGAAGTTGGGTTAGTAACAGGAACAATTCCGGCAATGACACCAAGTGGATCAGCAATTTTGATAGTTTGGTCTTCATCATTGTCTTCGATAATACCAACAGTCTTATCGTGACGGATGTTGTTCCAAATGTATTCACTTGCGTAGATGTTCTTGATAGCCTTATCTTCAGCAACCCCACGACCAGTTTCGTTAGCAGCATCAACAGCTAAGTCCATGTGGTGTTCTTCGGCAGCGAGAGCCATTGCCTGACAAATCTTGTCAACTTGTTCTTGTGAATAGTAACGTAACTTTTCAAAAGCAGCTTGACTCTTAGTCATTAAATCGTCAACTAGCTTTTGAGCGTTTTGCTTTTTTTCTTCAGCAGTTAATTCTTTCTTTTCAACTTGTTTCTTGTTGTTAGCAGGCATAATTGAAATCTCCTTTTTCAATTCTTTTCTTTGTTAACCTTTGAACATGTATAATGTTACTACATTTTTTTGCTTTGTAAATACCTTTGTGAACATTTAAACAATGGTTGTTTTGTATGAATTCGCTTACAATATTGTCTTTATAATACTTTTATAGCAGCAAAAAACATTGGTATTATTTTTGAGATTAAGAGATGATAGATTTGCATACTGTTATTAATTGAAGTCTATTTCACAAATGGAATATAAAAGCGAATATATTAATTTAACTCGGCTAGTTATTAAGTTAACTAATCATTAACAGATTATTATTGGGAATAATAAAAAAGCCACCATTCAGAAATGGTAGCTTTTTTATTAATCGCAGGCATTAATATCTTTTCCCGCGTTTGGGTCTTTAACGTCATAATCGCTATCATTCATTGCCTCAACAGCACCCATGCGATATCCGTTGCCGACTTGGCTAAAAAAATCGTGGTTAGAAGTAGAAGTAGAAATTCCGTTCATAACAACTGGGTTAACATCAGAAGCGGTATCAGGGAAGAGCGGATCTTGACCAAGGTTCATTAATGCCTTATTAGCGTTGTAACGGATGAAGGTTAAGACATCATCTGTCCAACCAACTTGATCATAAAGAAGATGAGTATATTTTTCTTCATTATCATATAGTTCGTAAAGGAAATTATACATCCAATCTTTCATATCTTGTTGCTGCTTTTCTGTCCGATCACGTAAGCCGACTTGGAACTTGTATCCAATGTATGTCCCGTGAACTGATTCGTCCCGTAAAATTAGTTTAATGATTTCAGCCACGTTGTTTAATTTGTTGTGACCAAGATAATAAAGGGGAGTGTAGAAACCAGAGTAGAATAAGAAAGTTTCAAGAAAAACATTGGCTACTTTCTTTTTTAGCGGGTCTTGACTTGGATCAAGGTACATATTTGCAATTTTAACAGCCTTGTTTTGCAAGTATTCTTCTGTATCAGACCATTCAAAAATTTCTTTAATTTGGTCTGGAGTATTAAGGGTAGAGAAAATAGTTGAGTAACTCTTAGCATGAACTGATTCCATAAATTGGATGTTATTAAGAACTGCTGTTTCATGAGGAGTTTTAACATCTTCTTTAAGGGCAGTTAATCCTGCTTCTGATTGAACAGTATCAAGAAGGGTTAAACCACCAAAAACATGTCCGACAGTCCATTGATGATCGTCATCTAATTCACGCCAATCATCCATATCATTGGCAACTGGGATCCGCGTATCAAGCCAGAACTGTTCTGTTAGCTTTTCCCAGGTAGCTTTATCGATCATGTCGGAAACTTCATTCCAATTGATTGCTTTATATTGATTTACAGGTTTAAATTCTTCCAGTTTCATTGATTGAGCTCCTCCAAATACGTTGCTTTTAAGTAAGTCGAGATACCAAAAGCCGTTTGTATACATAGTATCAAGTTTACCAGTGCCCAACGTTTAAATCAAATTCTGATTAGGCTTAGATAACGCAGCTTTCACATTGGTTTGCTCCAATTTCAGCGCTATCGTCAGTAAATGTTCGGATATAGTAGATTGACTTAATACCGCGTTTGTAGGCATAGTGCCGTAAGATATTTAGATCACGGGTCGTCATTTTATCTGTTCGTCCATTCTTCCATTCGTAAAGGCCTGCTGGGATCGTTGACCGCATAAAGAGGGTCATCGAAAGCGATTGATCAATGTGCTGTTGTGCAGCGGCGTATGTGTCAATGACCTTTCGCATATCCATATCATAAGCAGAACGATAGTAAGGCATTGTGTCATTTGAAAGGTATGGGGCAGGATAATAGATTTTACCGATCATCTTTTCCTGCCGTTCTTCAACACGATTAATGATGGGATGCAAACTAGCAGTTGAGTCATTAATGTAGGAAGTTGAACCGTTTGGCGCTACAGCAAGACGATATTGGTTATAAAGACCATCTTTCATTACCTTTTCTTTCAAATTCTTCCAATCTTCAATTCCAGGGATGAAAATACCTTCAAAAAGACCTTTAACAACATCTGATTGTGGACCCCAATCCTTAGTGACATATTTGTCAAAGTAGGAACCATCCGCATATTTACTATTCTCAAAATCATGGAAAGTTTCTTGTCGCTCTTTGGCAATTTCATTTGATGCTACCAATGACCAATAGTTTAAGAGCATAAAGTACACGCCTGTAAATTCAATTGCAACTGGACTTCCGTATTGAATATGGTGCTTAGCGAGGTAGCTATGTAATCCCATGGCACCCAAGCCAACTGAATGGGCAAGCCGATTTCCATTTTGAATAGTTGGGACGACATCTAGGTCTTCTACGTCACTGATTCGGGTTAGTCCCCGCATCATTGCCTTAATTGATTTACCGAAGTCAGGGCTTTCCATCATGTTAGCAATGTTGGTTGAACCAAGGTTGCAACTGATATCAATTCCCATTTCTGAATACGATTGATCGTCATTTACTCGCGCTGGTACCTGTACTTGAGCAATCTCTGAACATAAATTACTCATCACGATTTTTCCATTAATCGGATTATCCCGGTTTTCTGTATCAATGTTGATAATGTAAGGATAGCCTGATTCTTGTTGGAGTTTGCTGATTTCATCTTCTAAGTCACGGGCATTAACTTTCTTCTTGCGAATATCATCGTTTGCCACTAAGTTATCATATTCTTTTGTGATATCGACATAGGAGAATGGCGTCCCATATACTCGTTCAACATCGTAGGGACTAAACAAGTACATATCAGCATTCTGTTCTACCAATTCATAGAACTTATCAGGCACCGTAATTCCGAGAGAAAGGGTCTTTAAGCGAATCTTTTCATCAGCGTTTTCCTTTTTTGCTCCTAAGAATTCAATAATATCAGGATGGAAGACGCTAAGGTAAACGACTCCAGCTCCCTGCCGCTGTCCAAGTTGATTGGAATAGGAAAAACTATCTTCTAACAGCTTCATTACGGGAACAACTCCACTAGCAGCACCTTGTATTTTCTTGATTGGGGCACCAGCTTCACGAAGGTTGCTTAAATTGATTCCAACACCACCACCAATTTTAGAAAGTTGGAGGGCAGAATTGATTGTTCGACCAATGGTATTCATGTCGTCCGTTGTTTGAATCGCAAAGCAGCTGACGAATTCTCCCCGGCGTTTACGCCCAACGTTAAGGAAGGTTGGCGTTGCGGGTTGGTAACGTTGATGAATGATTTCATCAGCGAGCTGCATTGCTAACTCTTCATCACCATTAGCGAGGTAAAGAGCATTCATTGCGACCCGATCAATATAGTTTTCAAGGTAGTACTCTTTATCATTTGTCCGTAAGGCATATTGGGCATAGAACTTGTAAGCAGCCATAAAAGAATGGAAGTGGAAGTTTTGTGCTTTTAAATAATCGTAAAGCTTTTCAATGAACGCTTCACTATATTTATTCATAAAAGTTTCTTCAATATAATCATTTTCTTCTAACCATTGAAAACGCTCTTTTAATGAAGAAAATCTTTTGGTATTTGGCTCAACATTATTTTTGATAAAGTCTTCTAAGGCCAATTTATCTTTATCTAGTTGAATTTGTCCGTTTTTAGGGATATTTACTTCGTTGTTATAATCGTAATATTTAACTTTGGTCATATCGATATCAGATAACGCCATATTAATAACTCACTTTCTGAATTAATTTGATTATGTCAATAAAGAAGCCAGTACACCAATAGCGAATTGATGCCTGGCAAAATATTAGTTTATTTAAACTTAGGCAAGTTGGTTTAATTGATCAGGACGAAAGCCAGAAAAAGCTTGACCGTTAGGAAGCTTTACAACTGGAGTCGCCATAAAACCCTCCGACTTAAGTTGCGATATGTATTCTGGTTGTTCATCGATGTTGTGTTCAATAAATGAAATTTTGTGCTGTTCAAGGAAACGTTTTGTCATCTTGCATTGGATACAATTATTTTTTGAAAATACAGTTACCATCTTCACGAGGCCTCCTAAACGATTAGTCGATGTTTTCTAGTATAACGGTGAATCAGAAAAAATCAATTAAAAAAGCACTATATTTCGTGCTTGTGAAATAGTGAAACACAATATATAGTACTTGAACTGGCGATTGACATCTGTGAAACTTTTTTTGATAAAATGCCTAAGCAGGTGATGAATAAAATTAATTTGAAAAACCAGTCTATTATTATACACTTAAAAGCAGGGTAATTTTAAGTACTTGGAGAAAAAGAATGAAAAAAAACAATTCATCATTATCTGAACAACAAAAGTTTATGAAGATGGCGATTGCAGAAGCAAAACAAGCCAGAATTTTAGATGAAGTACCAATTGGTGCGATTGTTGTCCACGATGGACAGGTAATTGGACGTGGTCATAATATGCGTGAAAAGTTTCAAGATGTTACCTATCACGCAGAAATGCTTGCAATTATGGAAGCTTGCACGAATTTAGGGAGTTGGCGCTTAGAAGATTGCGACTTGTATGTTACGTTAGAACCGTGCATCATGTGTAGCGGTGCCATTATCAATGCACGGATAAAAAATGTTTATTATGGTGCCGCTGATCCGAAAGCAGGGGCAGTTGATAGCTTATATCATTTATTAAGTGATTCACGTTTAAATCATCAAGTTAATGTTCATTCTGGTATTTTAGGGGATGAGTGTAGCCAAATGTTAAAAAACTTTTTCCGTGAAATTCGCCGTCGTCGGAAAGAGGCTCGAAGAAAAAATAAGACTAACCTCTAGTAATTTAAAGAAAAATAGTGTATTATACTATTTGCCGTAAGGCCTTAGAGCAAGGGCATGCTTACGAACCGTGTCAGGTCTGGAAGGAAGCAGCACTAAGTATGATATGCCTTGTGCTCTAAGTTTTATTGATAATTAAGCGGACTCGTAATAATTTGTTGCGGGTCTTTTTTATTTTGAAATTTTAATTAAAATGTATTTTAACTACTTTATATGCTTAATTCCTTGTATAATATTTTATAGTATTTTAAATTCAGAAAGGGAGTCTGGCGATGAGTTATCAGGCATTATATCGTGTCTGGCGACCACAGCGATTCGATGATCTTGTCGGTCAACAGATTGTTACAAGAACCCTAAAAAACGCCATTATCACTCACCAGATAAGCCATGCATACTTGTTCGCTGGTCCACGTGGTACTGGTAAAACCTCAGCAGCGAAGATTTTTGCTAAAGCGGTTAATTGTCATCACTCCAAGGATGGCGAACCGTGCAATGAGTGTGAGATTTGTAAAGCAATTACGAACGGGCAATTAAATGATGTAATTGAAATCGATGCGGCTTCTAATAATGGGGTTGAAGAGATTCGTGATATTCGGGATAAGGCAAAATATGCCCCTACCCAAGCGGATTACAAGGTTTATATAATTGATGAAGTTCACATGCTTTCAACAGGGGCTTTTAATGCATTGCTAAAAACGCTTGAAGAACCACCAGCCAATGTGATTTTTATTCTTGCAACTACGGAACCCCATAAAATTCCTTTAACAATTATTTCGCGAGTTCAACGATTTGATTTTCGACGAATTTCAGCAGAAGATGCATTTAATCGAATGAAATATATCCTTGATCAAAAGGAAGTTACTTATGATGAAAAAGCATTATGGGTAATTGCGAATGCCGCTGAAGGAGGAATGCGGGATGCGTTGAGTATTCTTGACCAGGTGCTTTCTTTCAGTGATAATGAGGTAAAGTTGGATGATGCTTTACTAGTTACAGGAAGTGTTACTAAACAGTTATTAAAGAAGTACTTTTTGGAAATTAGTAAGCATGAAGGGGCAACTGCTCTTGATACTATGAAGGATATTTTAGATGAAGGAAAAGACGGTCAGCGGTTCATTGAGGACTTGATTTCCTTTATTCGTGATATTCTGTTGTACCAAGAATCACCAAGCTTGATTAGTGTTGAAAGTACAGGTCTAAAGCAGGAAGACTTTGAAGAAATAGTCCAACTTGCTTCTTCAGCGACCTTATACCAAATGATCGATGAACTAAATAGTATTCAAGAAGAGATGCGTTTTACGACCCATCCGGATGTGTATTTGGAAGTTCTTACAATAAAACTTGCACAAATCGAACCACAAAAGAATATTCAATCGGCACCAGCAGTTTCTGCGGATACAAATACTGAAGCTATTAAGACGATTGAAAAATTACAACAAGAGATACAGCAATTGCAACAAACAGTAAAACAGTTGCAGAATGCGCCGGTAAAGGCTAGTCGACCATCACCTCGTCAGCAGAATGAGCAACCGCGAGTACAACAAAAGAAAGTGCAGGTTAATCTCAATAAGATTTACCCAGTATTAGAAAATGCGACTCGTCAAGATTTAATAAATGTTCGTGAGTTATGGGGAGATATGTTGAACCTATTGTCGGTGCCGCAACGGTCCTTACTTCACGTTTCACAACCGGTTGCCGCTAGTGCCGTGGGAATAATTGTTGCTTTTGATTATCCGTTCTTATTCCAGCAAGCCGCTGATGATACAACGTTGTTAGAGAATATGGAAAGTGCTTTGCAACGTTTAACTGGGAATGAACGGCAAGTTGTTTTTGTACCTAAGGATAAGTGGCCAAAAATTCGGCAAGACTTTATTAAAGATCATGGTTTTGGTAAGAATCAGCAAAAGTCGCAGCCTACTAAAAAGCCACAAACTACTGAAGAAAGCGGACAAACTCCTGCGGCCACACCAGCACCGATGGAGGAACCACCGCTTCCCCTAGAAGATGAGGCACTAACTGAAGAAAAGTCACCTCAAGAAGATAACCAAGTAGCAACAGCACAAAAGCTATTTGGTAGTGATATTGTTAAAGTAGAAGATAATTAAGAAAAAGGATGGATGATATTATGATGCGTGGAATGAATATGCAACAAATGATGAAGCAAGCTAAGGCAATGCAAAAGAAAATGATGGCTGAACATGAAGAACTTGCTAAACAGGAATTTGTTGGAAAAGCACCAGATGATATGGTAACTGCTACGTTTAGCGGGGATAATCAATTAATTGACTTAAAGATTAAGCCAGAAGCAGTTGATCCAGATGATATTGATATGCTTCAGGACTTGGTAATTGCTGCTGTGAAAGACGGAATGAAGCAAGTTAATGATGCTACTCAACAAAAGCTTGGTAAATATACACAAGGTATGGGGTTGTAAAAAGTGATCCAATATCCAGAACCATTAGCAAAATTAATTGAAAGCTATACTAAGTTGCCAGGAATCGGGCAAAAGACTGCAACTCGCCTGGCATTCTATACTTTAAGTATGCAAGAAGACGATGTAACAAACTTTGCAAAATCCCTTCTGTCTGCTAAAAGGGACCTTCATAATTGTAGTATTTGTGGCAATATTACTGAAGACGACCCTTGTCCAATTTGTCGCGATAAGACCCGTGATCATTCGCAAATTCTAGTTGTTGAGCAGTCACAAGACGTTATGGCAATGGAACGGATGCATGAATACCATGGCTTATACCATGTCCTTCATGGAGTTATTTCTCCAGTTGCAGGAACAGGCCCAGAAGATATTAATATTACAAGTTTACTTAAACGACTAAAGAAAGATGATGAAGTAAAGGAAATTATTATTGCAACGAATGCCTCATCTGATGGTGAGTTGACGGCCGGTTACCTCGCCAAGCTAATTAAGCCTGCGGGAATTAAAGTTACTCGGTTGGCGCATGGATTATCAGTTGGCGCTGATATTGACTATGCTGATGAGATGACATTATTCAAAGCAGTGCAAGGGCGAACGGAGATGTAAGAAAATGTTTTTTAAGCGGCCGACTAAAGAGGTAGAACGTGAACGAAACCAACGTCTGCTAGAAGCGGTATACTCTACGAAGGCTAGTTGGGATCATGCACGTGAAACTGAACGGGCAGTATATGAAGCAAACGTTAATAGTGAACTTCATTATCGTTCCCGAATTCAAGAGCAGAAATTTTTATACCTATATAAAATTGCTCGTAAATTTAAAGTTCACGGGAAATTAAATGATGGAGTAATTGATCGCTAGGAGAGAGAAATGGACGGTAAATTTATATCATTTGAAGGACCGGATGGCGCGGGTAAGACAAGTGTAATCCAACAGATCCAACGGGAATTGGAAGATCAGCTTGGCACAGAAAAAGTTATGTATACTCGTGAACCGGGTGGTAATAAGATCTCTGAGCAAATTCGCCAGGTACTGTTTGATGGTCAAAATACCGATATGGATGGGCGGACAGAAGCATTGCTTTTTGCTGCTGCTCGTCGGCAACACATTGTTTCAGAAATAATTCCAGGGCTGAAAGCAGGGAAAGTTATTCTGTGTGATCGATTTGTAGATAGTTCCATTGCTTATCAGGGAGCTGGTCGTGGCCTTGGAGAAAAAGAAATTTGGCAAATTAATCAGTTTGCGATTGATGGGCTAATGCCGGCGTTGACAATTTATCTTGATATTGAATCGGAAATTGGCTTAAAACGGATTGCTGAGCATCGTTCCAATCAAGTTAATCGATTAGATGAAGAAAAGCTTGAATTTCATCGAACTGTTCGTCAATCTTATTTAAAACTCTACCAGAATTATCCAGAACGAATAAAGTTGATTGATGCAAGCCAGCCATTGGAAAAAGTGATTGAGGACGTAAAAGCAACAATTCATGACCGGTTTTCAGATTTGTTTTAATAAAAAAGGGTGATTAATAATGAAAATGATTATTGCAATTGTTCAATCAAAAGATAGCAATCGTTTACGAAAAGCATTTAATAAAGCTGATATTCACGTTACTCAATTATCAACAACTGGTGGCTTTCTTCGTGAAGGAAATGCAACATTTTTAATTGGGATTGAGGACGACCGTGTTCAAGAAGTATTATCAGTAATTAAAAAGAATGCTGAGTCACGTGAACAATACATTACATCGCAAATGCATATGGATGTTGAAGGCGGTTCGGCATTTCCTGTCAACGTAAAGATTGGTGGGGCAACTGTCTTTGTCTTACCAGTAGAAGACTTCATTAAATTTTAAGTAGGTGAAGATGGTTGGCTGAACAGGGACAAACACGTGCAGAAAAATTACAACCAGCAATAATTACTCGTTTTCAAAAAATATTATCAAATAATGAGCTTGCTCATGCTTATCTGTTTGTTGGGCCAGGTGGTTCAGGAAAAATGTCAATTGCCCAATGGTTATCATTACGGTTATTTTGTCTTCATCCCCAGGACAATGAACCAGACTTAACCTGTGCCGAGTGTCAGCGAATTTTATCTGGAAACCATCCTGACATTGTCTATGCTGCTCCAGAAGGTCGCCAAATAAAGGTTGATGAGATTCGCCGCTTAAAAGCAGAGTTTTCTAAGAGTGCGGTAGAAGGCAATAAGAAAATTTTTATTATTAAAGATGCTGATAAAATGACAAACGGTGCAGCAAATAGTCTTCTTAAGTTTATTGAAGAACCAGGAGCTGGCGTTTATATCTTTATGCTAACGACTAATAAAAGTGCTGTCTTACCAACGATTCGATCACGAACACAGGTGATTGAACTACCACCATTAAAACGAGATGCATTGTTAACGGTTTTAACTGAACATAATATTCCACAATCTCAACAACAAATTGCTGTTGGGATTACAGATTCCGTCGCAATGATTGAACAATGGCAAGAAGATAATTGGTTTGAGAGTGCGATCAAAGGAGTCATTCAGTGGTATCAAGATACGACGCGAAATGGGATGTTAGGTTTTGTTGATGTTCAGACAATTCTGCAAAAAGTAGCTACCGACCGGGATAAACAACAAGTAGTTCTGGACTTAATTACCTTAATCTTGCGTGATACGCTAATGGTAAATTCGGGAATTACAGCAGCCAACCGTCTTCACTTTAATAATATTTTAGGAGAAATGGGAGAAGTAGTTAGAAAATACTCTCCTCAACAATTGTTAGCAGCTAGTCAGTTAACGTTGGAAACTCGTCATATGTTAGAACAAAATATTAGTTTTCAAAATATTGTTGAACAATTGACGATTCGGCTTGTGCAGGTTTTAAGCATTAGTTAGGGGCGAAAAGATGAGTGAAGAATATAGTTCAGATAATCTTTATGAACAATTTGCGCAGGTGATGAACCAGACTCAGGATTTGGTTAAGAAAATGGAGCAGTTGCAGGCAAAAATTATTGCTATTTCTGAGGAAAATGTGGAACTTTCAATTGAAAACAAGCATTTGCGTCAGATGATTAAAGAAAAGCAGCCACACCATAGTGAAAATCAATTATCTGGATCACGGCAAAATTTAAAAGAACTTTACCAACAGGGATTCCATGTTTGTAGTGAGTACTATGGTAAGCGTCTTGAGCCTAATGAATCTTGTACTTTTTGTTTAGATGCAATATTTGGACACGAACAAGGAATGACAAAATAGGAGATAGTATGCAGCAAATTAGTAGTTTTAATGATCACCAATCAGGAAGTTTATATTTGGTTCCAACCCCAATTGGAAATTTAGATGATATGACTTTCCGTGCAATTAAAACCTTAAAAGAAGTGGATCTGATTGCTGCTGAAGATACACGTCATACTCAGCAACTATTAAACCATTTTGATATATCGACCCGTCAAATTAGTTTTCATGAGCATAATACTGAACAACGTGTTCCGGAATTAATTGAGAAATTAAAAGCTGGTTATTCGATTGCCCAGTGTAGCGATGCGGGGATGCCTTCGATTTCTGACCCCGGCAAGGAATTGGTAGCGGCGGCAGTTAGAGAAGGATTGCCAGTAATTCCGCTTCCAGGAGCTAATGCAGGATTGACGGCTCTTATTGCTTCGGGGTTAGTTCCCCAGCCGTTCTACTTCTTTGGCTTTTTAGAGCGTAAACACCAGCAGCAAGTAACGGCACTGGAGCAATTGAAAGAGCGTAAAGAAACGATGATCTTTTATGAAGCTCCACACCGCTTAAAAAAGACTTTAGCTACGATGGCGGAAGTTTTCGGCAATGAACGGCGAGTTGTATTAGCACGGGAACTCACTAAACGCTATGAAGAGTTTACCCGGGGAACGCTTGCTGAAGTAACTGCCTGGTTTGAAGATCACCAACCACGAGGCGAATTCGTTATTCTGGTAGCAGGGAATGAGCACCCCACAGAGAAGACGGATAATGAGATTGAATTACCATTAACAGAGCAGGTTGATAAGGAAATTTTAAATGGCCTTTCCACTAATGCTGCGATTAAGCTGGTGGCAAAGAAAAATAATATAAAACGCCAGGAATTATATAAACAATATCATCAATTGTAGGAGAAAAGTATGGAGTTAAAGCAAGAAGCACAAACATTCGAAATGTCGCACTTACTAACATATTATGAGTGTGATGAAACAAGTCATCCAAGCCTAAGCATGATATTAAGTATGATTTCCATGGTATCCGATGAGCATAGTATGTCTTTAGGAATGGGCACCAAAGAAATACAATCTACTGGCGGTACATGGGTAGTAAGCGGCTATGAAGGACATCTTTCCGCAAAGCAACCTTCTTTTGGCGAAACAGTTATTTTAGGAACAAAAGCTGTTTCCTATAACCGCTTTTTTGCTGTTCGTGATTTTTGGATAACGGGTAAAGAACACCAGATTGAATATGCACGAATTAGGTCGATTTTTGTGTTTATGAATCTAAAGACGCGGCGAATGCAATCAATTCCACCAGCTTTAATTGAACCGTTTAATGCTCCCGTTGCGAAAAGAATTCCTCGCTTAAAACGACCTCAAAAACTAGATGAAAATACTTCAGTAATAAAGAAGAATTATCAAGTTCGTTATTTTGACCTTGATGCTAATCATCATGTTAATAATGCTCGTTACTTTGATTGGCTTCTTGATCCTCTTGGGCGCGATTTTTTACGCGGAAATCAGATAAAGAGATTTAATTTGCAGTATCTTCAAGAGGTACGCAATGGAGAAATGGTAGAAAGTAAAGTTAATAAGCTTCAAACAAATGATGAAAAGGTAACTTATCATCAGATTGGTGTTGGTGAGCAAATTGATGCAATTGCTGAGATAGAATGGTATTAAAAATTAATCAATGAATAATAGCGACTGGTTTCTAGACAGGAAATTAGTTGCTATTTTATTTTAGTCCTAAATATAGACAAAAAGATCTTGAATGGTTTAATGTAGAGACATTTAAAGGAAGATGGTATTCTATGAATAGTAGTAATTATGAGGAGTGAGTTGACGTGAAAAGATCTTTAACGGCGATTATTTACCTCGAACCCGATCAGGTTAATTTACGGATCATTGAGATACCTACTTTAAAAGTGATAAATAATGTTCGATCGGGCCTTCTAAATATCGGGAGCGCTAAAGTTGCTAATTATTCAGAAAACATGACTGCAATTGTTAATAATATTGAAGGATTTAAGCAGATTATTAATGACTACCAGGCAACACCAGTTAAATTTTATGGCGATTTAGAAGACCTCGACCCCGTCGCAACCCGGTATGTGGCTGATCAGTTAGAAGTGCGGACAGGGTTACAGATTGAATGGCTAAACAATAACCAACTAATGGCTCAGTCAATGAGCTACCTTTTAACCTTGTTGCCAGATTTTGAGAAACTTAGTAAGCACAATATGTATCTTCTAAGCATCGGTCTTAGCTCAACTACCTTGGCCTATTTTCACCATGGAAGCTTTGAACGGGCATGGGATATTGATCTTGGTAATGCAAAAATCAGTCAGTTGGTGGGCCGTCTCCGAAAAACTGCTACCAATCCAACTGAAATTATCCAAGATTATATCAGTAGTAAATTAGAGTACTTAACACCAGAACTGACAAAGAAAAAGCATACAGTAATGATGGTGCAAAATGCCCTCTCACTCAATAAATTGTTTTTGCCAAATGATCAGCAGATCGCGGAAGTTCCCCTAAATGAATTTCATGATGATTATCAAAAGATTTTATCGCCAGTAAAAGATGGCTTAATGAAAAATATTCAGATTGATGACCAACAATTCGAATTATTATTACCAAATTATTTGGTAACGGCGCGAACAGTGCGCTTAATTCAACCAGCAGGCCTTTACGTAACTGATATTTCAACGATGGATGGGATTTCCCATGGAGTTGGGGTTGATAATCCTAAAACGAGACGGCAAATTAATGAAATGATCAGAACAGCTGCCGATAATATTTCTTCACGATACGGTGTTGATTCAGCTCATCGGGATTTTGTAACACGCTTTTCGCTCCAACTCTTTGACCAATTACGCCCAATTCATCGTCTTGGTCAGCATGAGCGATTATTATTAGAAATAGCTAGTAGAATTGATGACATTGGTAATTTTATTAATCAACGAGGACACTATCGCCACTCTGCTTATATTATGGAGGCTAATCCCTTAATTGGGCTTTCGGATAAAGATAATCGGATTATTGCTGAAGTGGCAAGATATCATAGTGCAGAGTCTCCAGATATTAGTCAAGCTCATTACCGCCATCTCGATGATGAGATCCAGATGCCAGTAGCAAAATTAGCTGCTATTTTACGATTAGTGGATGCATTAGATGATTCGCGGCTACAAAAAATTTCAAATATTAAATTGAAGCTGGTAGGAGATAGCCGTTTAATCATTAAAGCAACAGCCAATGATGACCTTGTTCTTGAAAAGTGGTCTTTTAGTAAAAAGTCGCAACTATTTAAGGATGTATACGGAATTGAACCGGTCTTAACTGAGAGGAGTGATCTTTAAGATGTATAAGGAGTTTTATAAGCCACAGAATTATGTCAATCGGGAATTGAGTTGGATTGACTTTAATGGCCGAGTGCTTGGAGAGGCCACTGATACTGCCAATCCGTTGTTAGAACGTGCTAATTTCTTGGGAATTACCCAAAGCAATGTTGATGAATTTTTTATGGTGCGTGTTGCCTCGCTTCATAAACTTGCTGCTGCCAACGTTACTACTACTGATGCGTCTGGTCTCACTCCAGAAGAGCAGTTGGATGCAGTAAATGAAAAAGAACATCGGATGGTTAAGCAACGGTATGAAGTTTACAATCAGCAAATCATCCCAGATCTTGCTAAAAATAATATTCATATTCTCCATGTCCCCAAACTTGACGAGAAGCAATATGAATTTATTCGGCGGTACTTTAATGATGAGCTGATGCCAGTTTTGACTCCCATGGCAGACGATGCCTCACGTCCGTTTCCCTTTATCTCCAATAATTCCTTAAATATTGCTGTTCAGCTGCGGCGGCAAATTCATCCAACAAGTAAACCAGTTGCAGAGGAAATTTTAGAAGGGGATCAAGAAGTTCATCGTCCACAAATTGAACCACATGATGATCGACAGGAAGCAGATATCAAATTTGCAACAGTCCGTGTTCCGGAAATTTATAAGCGGTTAGTCCGGCTGCCAGGAGAAAATAATTTCATTTTGATTGATGAAATTATTACTGAATTCCTTACCGCGCTTTTTCCTGGATATGAGATATTAGCTACGGCATCATATCGAGTTATGCGGGATATGGACTTAGACGTTGCTGAAGAAGATACGTCAGATTTACTCCGGGCAGTCAAACGGCAATTGCGAGAACGAGAACACGGGCGGGTAATGCGCCTAGAAGTTCCAGCTTCAATCGATGAATGGTTAAAGGATCAGTTAATTGATAATCTGCATGTAAGTGAACGATCACTGTATGAAGTAGATGGTCCCGTCGATCTAACTTTCTTGAAAAAATTATCGGGGATGGTTGATGGTCATGATGACTTGCGCTATCCGCCATATAAGCCATACCTCAATCCAGCGTTAGATATGGACCATAATATTTTTTCTTCGATTCGCCAAAAGGACTACTTAATGCAGCATCCTTATGATAATTTTCAAGCCGTGGTTAACTTTATCCACCAAGCAGCCATTGATCCAGATGTTTTAGCAATCAAGATGACTCTTTATCGGGTCTCTGGTAATTCACCAATTATTAAGTATCTCGGAATGGCCGCGCAACAGGGCAAGCAAGTAACGGTTTTAGTTGAAGTTAAAGCGCGGTTTGATGAACAAAATAACGTTCGATGGGCACAACGGCTTGAACAGATGGGGTGCCACGTTATTTACGGTTTAGTTGGCCTTAAAACGCACTGTAAAGTTGCTTTGGTTATTCGTCGCGATGAAGATGGACTGCGGCGTTATATGCACCTAGGAACTGGTAACTATAATGATGTAACAGCTCATTTTTACACCGATATGGGATTATTTACTTGTGACCATGAGCTGGGTATCGATATGACAAACCTGTTTAATATGCTGTCAGGATTTGCGCGACCAGCTTATTTCAATGAATTACGGGTATCTCCTGATGGAATCCGGACATTTATTAATGCCAAAATTGATGAGCAAATTGAAAATGCCAAAAATGGTAATCCTGCGTTAATTCGGATGAAGATGAATTCCTTGTCTGACAAGCAAATCATTGCCCGCCTATACGCAGCCGCTGCTAGTGGAGTTAAGGTTGAATTATTGATTCGCGGAATTACCTGTTTACGGAATGATCTGCCAGAACTACATGGGAATATTGAGGTTCATTCTATTATTGGACGTTTCCTTGAACACTCTCGGATCTACTACTTTAAGAGTAATGGTCATGAGGAAGTCTACCTTGCAAGTGCCGATATGATGACGAGAAATCTTAATCGGCGGGTTGAAGAATTGTATCCCGTTACCCAGCCAGACACAAAAGCTCATGCAATTCATATTTTTGACGTTATGTGGAAGGACAATGTCAAGGCTCGCCGGTTAGTAGGAGATCATTATGAACGGATTGATCGTGGTGATGCCGCACCATTCAGCTCACAAGAATATTTTGTTAAACAAGCAATGAAATTGAATGCGCGTGAGAAAAAGGAGAAGAAAGCAAAAAAACATTTTTCTTCAGTTTTTGAAACTTTAACTCGCCATGTTCCAAATCTTCATTTAGATGAGCGAAAGGATGAGTAATTTATGAGCAATGAGCAGTACTTGGCAATTCTTGATTTAGGTTCGAATTCAGTTCGGCTTAAAATAACAAAAATTCAAGATAACGGGAGCTTTGAAACGGTTCAATACGAAAAAAGATACGTTCGTCTTGCTTCAAATATGGGGCCAGAAAAAATGCTGAAGTCAGCTCCTGTAAAGCGGACTATTGATGCCTTAAAAGAATTTCGAACAATTTGTGATCGATACCGTAATAAGAAATTGACAATTATTGCGGTGGCGACTGCTGCGGTTCGTCAAGCACAAAATCAACTGCAATTTCTTGAAAAGGTCCAGCGAGAAACCGGTTTTGAAATTCACGTAATTAGTGGGGAACGAGAGGCATATCTTGACTATGTTGGAGTTAACCAGACTCTTCCAATTGATAAGGGAATAATCGTTGATACTGGAGGAGCAAGTATGGAATTAATCTCGGTAAATAATGGTGAAGCAGAAGAAGCGGTTAGTATTCCGATCGGCTCAGTCAGCATTTCGCAAACTTACCACCTTGAAGACCAGATTAATCCAGCTGATTTATTTGATGCCATGGTTAAAATTGATGAGGTCCTCTCTCAACAATTGTGGTTGAATCGGATGCGGGAAACAAAGATTGTGGCACTCGGGGGATGCAATCGTGCATTGGCGAAGGTATATCGGTGGCAACAAGCTCTTAATCCTGATGAAGTCAGACCGGTTCATGGGCTAACAATGCGTTCAGAAGAAGCCTTTTTGATTATGCGGCAGTTATTAGAAGCGGATCGGCAGACGCGGGCAGGAATCCGTGGAATTACGAAAGTGCGAGCAGATGTAATTGTCGGGGGTCTTTTACCACTCATCTCTCTTGTCCGACAATTATCAATTAACGAGATTAGTTTTAGTAATAGTGGATTAAGAGAGGGCTTATTATTTAAGTACCTTGAGCAGCAGATTAATTTTAATCAGCTAAAATCTTCACTATAAAATTATCTGCTAAAAACTTTACTTTCTTTTTACTAAATTTTACTAATTAGAACCAGTAAAACTGTGCTACAATCACTATGAAAGCTTTAGTTGGATCAAGGAGGAAACAAGATGTCAATTTTAGTTGCTGGTGGTGCCGGATATATCGGTTCCCATATGGTAAAAGATCTTATTGAAAATGGTGAAGACGTAGTAGTTGCTGATAACTTATCAACGGGTCACCGGGATGCGATTAATCCCAAGGCTAAGTTTTACGAAGGCGACATTCGTGATCGTCAATTCTTAGACAAGATTTTTGACAATGAAGATATTACTGCAGTTGTTCACTTTGCTGCTTTCTCAATTGTCCCTGAATCAATGAGTAAGCCATTGAAGTACTTTGATAACAATACTGGTGGAATGATTACTTTGCTTGAAGCAATGCATGATCATGATATTAAGTATATTGTCTTTAGTTCAACCGCTGCTACTTATGGGGTTCCAGAGCATATGCCAATTAAGGAAACGGATCCCCAAAAGCCAATTAACCCATATGGCTTGAGTAAGTTAATGATGGAAGAAATGATGGATTGGGCTGATAAAGCTTATGGTATTAAGTTTGTTGCCCTCCGTTACTTTAATGTTGCTGGGGCTGCTCCTGATGGCACGATCGGTGAAGACCATGGACCAGAAACACACTTAGTTCCAATTATTCTTCAGGTTGCGCAAGGTAAGCGTGATGAATTGAGTATCTTTGGGGATGACTACAATACACCAGATGGTACCAATGTTCGTGACTATGTTCATGTTATGGATTTAGCAGATGCTCATATTCTTGCTATTAAGTACCTTCAAGAAGGTAACAAGAGTAATGCCTTTAACCTTGGTTCATCCACTGGCTTCTCTAACAAGCAAATGCTAGAAGCAGCCCGTGAAGTTACGGGTCAACCTATTCCAGCTAAAATGGCACCACGCCGTCCAGGAGATCCAGATTCATTAGTTGCTGCTAGTGATAAGGCGCGTAATATTCTTGGATGGAGTCCTAAGTATGATGATGTTCACGACATTATCGCAACTGCTTGGAAGTGGCATTCAACTCATCCAAAGGGTTATGATGATCGCGACTAATAATCGGTTTTAAAATAATAAACAGGCTCTCAGCAAAAAATTGTTGGGGCCTGTTTTGTCGTAAATAAACAAAAAAATTAAAAGAGAAGTCAAAGCTGATCCAGTGTGATAAGATGTAAGATGATTGAAAGGATTGATAAAAGATGAAGATTCTAGCCATCGATACATCCAACCACCCAATGAGCGTAGCGTTGGTTGAAGATGAGCAATTGTTGGCAACGACGACCCTTAATATGGTTCGCAATCATAGCATTTATTTAATGCCGGCAATTAGTAAGTTATTTGAGTTAGTTCAGTGGCAGCCAACAGATATTGATCGAGTAGTGGTTGCACAGGGACCAGGATCTTATACGGGAGTGCGAATCGCAGTTACAACCGCTAAAGTATTGGCTGATACAGAAAAGATTGACTTAGTTGGCGTATCAAGTCTAGCAGTGTTAGCACGTAATGTAATTCCAACATCATCAGCAATTATTGTTCCTTTCTTTGATGCCCGCCGAGGAAATGTATTTGCTGGTGCTTACCAGTGGGAAAATGGCAAGTTAATAAATAAAATAGAAGATCAGCATTTAGGAATTGATGTTTTGCTTGAGCAACTTGCAAAATTAGGTCAACAAGTTGTTTTAGTGGGTCAGATGACTGATAAGATTCAGGCCAAATATGATCAATTGCCAGCTAATGTGACCCTTTTGCCACGATCTTATAGCATTCCGTCAACTTATCAATTAGCTCTTGCAGGTAAAATGAAGGAACCGGTTAAAGAGATTGACCCCTTTGTTCCGCATTATTTACGAATTACTGAAGCAGAGGCTAATTGGCAAAAACTTCATCCTGGAGAAAAAAGAAAGAATTATGTTCGAGAAGTTTAAAGAATGGTTTGTCAATACGACCAATCCTACTAAACGACCGACCCTTGATTTTACGCGACGAGTAGTAATGATATCCGGCCATCAGTATGTGGTCCGGATGGCAAGAGAGCAAGATATTCAAACTTTAGTCGAAATTGAAGAAAGAATCTATGGAAAAGCACCATGGAGTTATGCTGCTTTTCGCATTGAACTCCAACGGCCGTGTGATCGACTATATTTAGTTATTGAGGATGACCAGCAGATTGTTGGCTTTATGGGAACAGCTATTGACTGGTACCATTATGATTTACATATTACAAATATTGGGATTACACCAAGTTATCAAAATAAGGGGATTGGAACGTATCTTATTTCAACTGCCAAAAATTATGCCCGGCACTTAAAATTACATTCGATGAGTTTAGAAGTACGAGTGCATAATGTATCGGCTCGGCGCTTATATGAAAGTTTAGGCTTTCGCAACCAGCATATTAAACCCCGTTATTACTTAGACAATCATGAAGATGCTGTTGATATGCAAGCAAACTTACTTAGGTAGAGGTGAAAGTATTTTATTATGACAGAACGCACATTAACCTTAGCGTTTGAATCAAGCTGTGATGAAACAAGTGTTGCCGTAATTGAAAATGGAACTAAAATCCTTTCTAATATCGTTGCAACGCAAATCGATAGTCATCAGCGCTTTGGTGGAGTAGTACCAGAAGTAGCTAGTCGCCATCATATTGAACAAATTACCAAGTGTACAAATGAAGCTTTAGAGCAAGCGGATGTAGACTATAATGACCTAGATGCTGTGGCAGTAACATACGGTCCGGGATTAGTCGGGTCATTATTAATTGGTGTGACGGCAGCGAAGGCCATTGCATGGGCGCATAATCTTCCGTTAGTGCCGGTTAACCATATGGCAGGCCATATCTATGCCGCACGCTATGTTGGAGAATTCCAATATCCACAAATGGCATTGTTAGTTTCCGGTGGACATACAGAATTAGTTTACATGCCATCTGAACATGAATACCAAATTATTGGTGAAACACGTGATGATGCTGCCGGTGAAGCTTATGATAAAATCGGTCGTGTATTGGGAGTTAATTACCCGGCAGGAAAAACAATTGATGAATGGGCAGCTAAGGGTAAAGATACTTTTAATTTCCCACGAGCAATGGAAAAAGAAGACAATTATGACTTTAGCTTTAGTGGGCTGAAGAGTGCCTTCATCAATACAGTTCATAATGCAGACCAACGTGGGGAAAAATTAGATAAATATGATCTTGCAGCCAGTTTCCAACAAAGTGTCATTGACGTGCTTGCTGAAAAAACAATGCGGGCGTTAGATGATTACCCAGTGAAGCAACTGATTTTAGCTGGTGGGGTCGCTGCAAATCATGGCCTCCGTGCTCGTTTAGATCATGATATGAAGGAATTTCATCCTGATGTACCGATGCTGCAAGCACCATTGAAATTATGTGGTGACAATGCTGCAATGATTGGGGCGGCTGGTTATGTTAACTACAAGCATGGTGACCGTGCAGGCTTAGATTTAAATGCAGTACCGGGATTGATGTTTGATCGAATTCAGAATAAATAATTATAAACACAACTTCCCGTAAGCAGTAATGGCCTCCAGTGTTCGGTAAAAAACCGGACGCTGGAGGCCATTATTATACTGTGCTGTATGAACGTAACCACAGCCCTTTTTTGCGTTTATGATTCACCATTTGCTTTATCAACGGCATCCATCACGGCGTAACGGAAACCATTTTTCTCCAATGCTTCCACACCCTTGATCGTTGTACCTGCTGGTGATGTTACTTGATCGCGTAATAATGCCGGAGCAAGTTTGCTATCATAGGCTAGTGTTCCTGTACCTTTTACCATGCTGGCGATAACTTCATATGCAGTTTGGCGATCGAGACCATGTTTGACGGCGGCATCGCTCATTGCGTCCATCATCACATCAACGAATGCAGGGCCGCAGCCGCCGATAACACCAATTATATCTAGTTGTCGTTCTGGAACTTCGATGACATCACCAAGACTATCTAAAACAGTCATTACTTTTGAAATTGCTTCAGCAGAAATTCCGGTTGGTAAGGCAAGCCCAATTGTGCCAGCATTAACTTCAACTGGTGTGTTGGGAATAATATTAACAATTTCTTTATTCGGAAGAACTTTTGCTAAGTCTTCATGAGTAATTCCAGCAGCAGCGGAGATAAAAATAGTGTGGTCGTTAAGGACGGCTAATTCTTTAGCGACTGCGGTTGTAGTAGGAGCCGGGGTAGTCAAAATTACGATATCGGGTGTAAGGTTAACCACTTCACTATTTGTATTAACGAGTTTAAACCCGAGTTCCTCAGCAAGGCTTGTAACACGTGGATTAACAGGATTCATCGCACTGAGGGTAAAATTCTGTGTATGGCTTAATCCCTTCATAATTGCGCTTCCCATATTTCCGACACCAATAATTGTAATTTTCATCTAAAAAACCTCCTAAATTATTTCCGAATTTGCCCATTACCGGTAATTTCATATTTTATTGTTGTTAATTGTTGTAATCCCATTGGTCCCCGGGCGTGAAGCTTTTGGGTACTAATACCAATTTCAGCGCCAAAGCCAAATTCTCCTCCATCAGTAAATCGCGTGGAGGCATTAACGTAAACACAGGCAGAATTAATAGCTTGTTGGAAATAGCGGCCCCGGGTAATGTTGTTTGTAATGATTGATTCTGAATGATGAGTACTGTAGTGGTTAATATGGCTAATTGCATCATCGAGGGAATCAACAATTTTTACGGCCATAATTAGATCGTTATATTCTGTCTCCCAATCTTCATCGGTAACGGGGCGGATAGTTGATACTAGTTGGCAAGCCGTTTCGTCACCGCGTAATTGGACGCCATGTTCCATTAAAGCTTTGGCAATAACAGGAAGAAATTCAGCGGCAATATCGCGGTGGATAAGTAATTTTTCAGCGGCATTGCATACAGAAGGCCGTTGTACTTTTGCATTTACAGTAATATTAGTCGCCATTGTTAGGTCGGCATCCTTATCAATATAAATGTGGCAATTACCCGCACCGGTTTCGATAACTGGGACCGTAGCTGTTGTTACAACCCGCTGAATAAGGGCCCGGCCGCCTCGTGGAATCAAGACATCAATGTAGTCAGTGAGATTCATCATTTCATCAGCAATCGCATGACTAGTGTCGGTAATAAGCTGAACCGCATCGACGGGTAAATGTTGACTTTGCAATGATTCGCGAAGAATTTTTACTAAGGCAGTATTAGTCTGGATAGCTTCTTTTCCACCCCGTAAAATAACTGCATTGCCACTCTTAAATGTGAGGCCGGTCGCGTCCACGGTTACGTTTGGTCGTGCTTCAAAGATAATGCCAATTACCCCTAATGGTACGCGCCGTTGAAGGATTTGCAACCCATCTTTGGTAATCCATCCCTTATCGATTTGGGAAGTGGGATCGTTCAAGTCGGCGATTGTCCGAAGACCATTAGCCATGTCCGCGATACGTTGGGAGTTGACCATCAAACGATCCGTAAATTTAGTTGGCATTTGGGTAGCAGCGGCCAAGTCTTGTTGGTTAGCAGCAATAATTTGGTTTTTATTTTTAATCAAATCATCTGCCAATTGAAGCAATGCCTTATTTTTGGTGGCAGTATTCATTAAAGCTAGTTTATTTGCAGCAATTTGAGCTCTTTTTCCAATTGTAATTAAATCTTGGTTCATTATCATCACTCCTATTTTCCAAAATGAGTACCAATAGTATGACCATCAAAAATATCAAAAAGAATTTTAGGGTCACGACCATTGCATAAAATCATTTGTTTACCTGCTTGCATCATTGTGGCAGCTGCCCGTAATTTAGTTACCATTCCACCTGTTCCAAACCTAGTGCTACTACCGCTTGCGACGTTCTCTATTTCCGGCGTTAGGAATGGAACTTCTTTAATTATTTGCGCGTCAGGAAATTTATGCGGATCTTTGTCATAAAGGGCATCGATATCCGAAAGAATGATTAGTTCGTCAGCGTCAATAGCGACAGCTACCTGGGAAGAAAGTTCATCATTGTCACTAAAAGTAGTGTAATGATCAAGCTCATCAACTGACACGGGGTCATTTTCGTTAACGATTGGAATTACATTTTGCTGCAGTAAAGTATTAATTGTATTAAGCGTATGTTGGCGACTGACAGGATAAGTGAGCACATCACGGGTAAGGAGAAGTTGGGCAACGTGCGTTTGATAGTCTAAAAATCGTTGCGAATAGATTCGCATTAAAGCAGCCTGACCGATAGATGCTAAGGCTTGCTGTTGTGCTATTTCGGCGGGACGCTCTGTTAATCCTAAACTTGCAAGACCAACGCCAATTGCTCCTGAGGAAACAAGAATAAGTTGGTATCCTTGATTGTTTAATGTCGCAAGGACAAATGAGAGTTGGTCGATTGTTCGTAAATTGATTTTTCCATTAGGAAGAACAAGGCTACTCGTGCCAATCTTAACAACCACTTTTTGTATTTTATGAGTCATAGAAAATCCTTTCAGAAAACAAAAAGCGCCCTTAACCGAGACACCAATTATGGCGGTACCATTCTCGTTTAAAGACGCGCTTTACACTTTTAAATTATTTTATTATTAGAATATATTAAAGCTGTAGCAGGGCTTCGGTACTGGCGATAGCTTGCAGTCGATGGCTATCGTTCCTGGACTGACCTACTTTTATCTACAATTAAAATTTTAATTGGAAGACTAAGCTTTTGTCAAGACTAATTATTTTTGAGATTCGATTAAAAATAAATTGACAAATAATTAAAAATAAATTAGAATACGAGCAACAATTAAATATTAGTCGTTTAAGAAGAGTAAAAGCAATGTAGTATTAAGAGAGTTTTCGGGTGGTGGAAGAAAATTACAAATTGCTTTGAAGATGGTCTTAAAAAATACAACAAGTGTGAGGAAAAAACTAAGCACTTGTCGGCTGATATCCGTTATCAAGTATCGAAGTTTATTATGAACTTCCTGAGGCTATTCATGTGAGTGGATAGTAAATTAAGGTGGCACCACGAAAATACTCGTCCTTATTTAAGTTAAGGACGGGTATTTTTTATGGAGGTGAAAGTAATGAGACGCAAAATTGCACTAGCTCAACTTGATATTCAATTAGGAAATCCTGCCGAAAATTATCAAAAAGCTAAACGAGCAATTGAAGAAGCCGCTAGTCACCATGCAGATATCGTTGTATTGCCAGAGATGTGGAATACTGGCTATGCCTTAGATCAATTAGCAGAATTGGCAGATGAAAACGGTCAAAAGACACAACAATTTCTTAGTGAGTTAGCGCTAAAAAATCAAATTAACATTGTCGGCGGTTCAGTAGCGGTGAGATGTGGACAATCTTTTTTTAATACAACCTATGTTTATGATCAAAAGGGAAATCTAATTAGCAGTTACGAGAAGGTGCATTTATTTGGACTAATGAATGAAGACCGATATCTAAAAGCCGGGCAAAAAGAAAATCACTTTAAATTAGCTGAGATTCCGAGTGCAAGCTTTATATGTTATGATTTGCGATTCCCTGAATGGATTAGAACAGTCGCTCGTTATGGAACTGACATCTTATATTTTCCAGCAGAATGGCCAAGCAAACGGATTAAACAATGGAAAATAATGCTTCAGTCACGGGCAATTGAAAACCAAGCCTTTGTAGTCGCGGTCAATCGTGTTGGGACGGATTTAGCGAATAGTTTTAATGGTCATTCATTAGTAATTGATCCGCTTGGGCAGATTATCCAGGATGCAGGAGAAGTTGAACAGGTAAGTTATGTAGAAATTGACTTAGCACAGTTAGCACAGGTTCGGGGACCGATTCCGGTGTTTAAGGATCGCCGACCAAGCCTTTATCATTAAGGGGATGGAAAAAATGAATTTTGCACAATCTAAATTATTAGATACTTTACCAAAACAATTTTTTGCCAATTTAGTTGCCAAGGTTAATAAAAAAATAGGTGAAGGGGTTGATGTTATTAATCTTGGTCAAGGAAATCCCGATAAGCCAACGCCAGATTATATTGTTAAGAGCACGCAAAAATGGGTGACGGATCCGCAAACTCATAAGTATTCACTATTTCGGGGATTGCCAGCATTTAAAGAAGCAGCGGCAAAATTTTATTCTGAAAAATATGGAGCTGATTTTAACCCAGAAAAAGAAGTAGCAATTTTGGGTGGTTCCAAGATTGGGCTTGTAGAATTACCATGGGCATTGATGAATCCCGGCGACACTTTTCTGCTTCCTGATCCTGGCTATCCAGATTACTTATCAGGAGCGGCATTAGGAGAAGTTAATTTTGAAACAGTGCCATTATTAGCAGAAAATAATTTCTTACCAGACTTAGAGGCAATTCCTGAAGAGGTGGCGCAACGTGCTAAATTCTTCTATCTTAACTATCCTAATAATCCAACGGGTGCTGTAGCTACTCCCGAGTTTTATCGAAAATTAGTTTCGTGGGCCAAAAAGTACCATGTGGGCATTATTAGTGACTTTGCCTATGGCGCAATTGGCTTTGACGGTCAAGCTCCAGTTAGCTTTATGGAAACACCAGGCGCTAAAGATGTGGGGATTGAATTTTATACCTTTTCTAAGACGTTCAACATGGCAGGCTGGCGAATCGCATTTGCAGTTGGTAATGCAGACATTATTGAAGCCTTAAACTTAATTCAAGACCATTTATTTGTTAGTCTTTTTCCTGCCTTACAGGAAGCTGCTATTGATGCTTTAACGCTGCCACAACGTGATGATGCAATTGCCGAAATTGTAGGTCGTTATGAAGAAAGACGGAATGCTTTTATTAATGCGGCCGAAAAAATTGGCTGGCATGCATTTACTCCCCAGGGTACTTTCTATGCTTGGATGCCGGTTCCAAAGGATTATACCAGTGAAAGCTTTGCAGATTTGTTATTGGATAAAGCTGGCGTGGCAGTAGCACCAGGCAATGGCTTTGGCAAGCACGGTGAAGGTTATGTGCGGATTGGCCTTTTGATTGAGCCAGCACGACTGACGGAGGCCGTTGAGCGGATTGCTAAATTGAATTTATTTAGTTAAGGAGGAAAAATTATGGCTTTGAAATATACGGTTTTAGGTGCAGGGGCAATGGGACTACGGTTTGGGGTATTGCTTCAAGAATTAGCAGGTGCGAAGGTTGATTTTGTTGATAACTGGGCTCCCCAAGTTGAAACTATTAAACAACAGGGTGGGGTTTACGTTTCTCGAGACCATGAGAATCGACATCTTGTACCAATTAATATTTACTCACCAGAAGAATATGATGGGGATCCAGATGTGTTGATCGTTTTTGCCAAACAGATGACGCTTAGCGATTTGTTACAACGCAGTGCTCATTTCTTCCGTCCTGACCATCAATATGTCTTTTCCGGGATGAATGGCATGGGACATATTGAAAAAATTAACCAATATTTTCCTAAAGAACATGTCGTGGCCGGAACTTGTTTAATTGGCACGGTCCTTAATAAGGCGGGGGATGTGGACTTTATTGGTAAACCTGGTGCTGGTTCGATCAACTTAGCTCCTCAAGTCGGCGAACCTGACGAGCGGGTAAAACAAATTGTTGAGGACTTTACCACGGCGAATATTAATCCTCATCTTAATGATAATTTTTATGGTACTCTCCTAACAAAAGTAGTTTTTAATTCTGTTATTAATACGATCTGCACGCTTTTTGAGATTCAAATGGGGCAATTTATCGATTATGATGGTGCAGAAAAGCTTGGTAAACAGTTAATTAATGAAGCATTCGATGTTGCCGAACGGGCTGGTATTCAGCTCTTAAGCACCCGTGAAGAGGAGTGGCAAACGATTAAATATGTTAGTGAAGTTACCAACCCGCTTCATTATCCATCAATGTACCAAGATATGAGTAAAAATCGACCAACAGAAGTCGATTACATTAATGGATATATTTATGATTTAGGTAAGAAGTATAACTATGAGGCATCTACTCACGACTTCTTGCGTAATTTAGTTCATCTTGCAGAAAATACTCGTAAATTCCGACAAAACTAAAAGAAGAAGCGGACCCTTCCGCTTCTTCTTTTAGTTTTCTTGATCAAATTCTTCCAGTTTCTCTGCTGCTTCTGTCCATGCAAGTTCAACTTCTTCAGATTTAGCTGATAACTCATCAAGTTCTTTTTGGAGATCGGTTAATTTTCCAATATCCGTAGCAATCTCTGGTTGGCTCATTTGTTCTTGAATTGCAGTTTGCTTTTCTTCTAATTCCGCCATCTGTTGTTCTAGTTCATCGACTTGTCGCTGAATTTTTCGGCGAGCACGCTGTTGTTCTTTACTCTGCTGATAAGATTGCTTACCAGCTGGTGCTTTAGCGATCGTGTTGGAATTATGCGAAGTAGCTTTAGGTGAACTTTCTTTTTCCTTAGCAACTAGATAGTCATCATAATTGCCTTCATAATGTTTAATTCCATCATGTTCCATTGCTAGGATATCGGTTGCAACCTGATTAATAAAGTAACGGTCATGAGAAATAAAGAGAACAGTTCCGCTAAATTCGTTAATTGCGTTTTCAAGCACTTCTCGACTATCGATATCTAAGTGGTTAGTGGGTTCATCAAGGATAAGAAAATTAATCGGTTTAAATGAGAGTTTAGTTAACTCTAGTCGTGCTTTTTCACCACCAGATAGGTCATGAACGACTTTATAAACATCATCACCAACGAATAAGAAACTACCTAATAATGAACGAATATCCTTTTCAGGCACTTCTGGGTGGTCATCCCATACTTCTTCCAGAACCGTTTTGTTTGGGTGCAATTGCTGTTGTTCCTGATCATAGTAACCAATATCGAGGTTAGCACCGAGTTTAATCGATCCGCTAATTAACGGAATTTTATGGAGGATAGATTTTAGTAAAGTTGACTTTCCGATTCCATTTGGCCCGATAATCCCAACACGCTGTGGCTTACGGACATTAAATGAAAGTGGCCCGGCAAGAATCTGTTCATCGTAACCAACTTTTGCCTGCTCCACATCAAGAACTTCATTTCCACTATCTTTTTCAGAATGGAATTGGAAATGAATTGATTTATCATCAGTTTCTGGACGCTCAAGCCGCTCCATTTTTTCTAATTGCTTTCGCCGCGCCTGGGCACGTTTAGTTGTTGAGGCGCGAACAATATTTCGATTAACAAAGTCTTCTAACTTGGCAATCTTTTTTTGTTGTTGGTCATAATGTTTCCACTCTGCCTGTAACCGTTCTTGCTTGTGTTTAACAAATTGCGTGTAGTTACCGGTATAGTGGGTGAGTGTTTTATTATCGAGATCATAAACGTCGCTAACAACACGATCTAAGAAGTAACGATCGTGAGAGACGATAAGCAACGCGCCTTGATAACTTTTAAGGTAATCTTCTAGCCACGAAAGAACGTTCATGTCGAGGTGGTTAGTCGGTTCATCTAGAATCAAAAGTCCAGGTGCTTGCAGAAGAATCTTTGCTAAGGCGAGTTTAGTTTTTTGCCCTCCTGAAAGAGAATTAATTGGTGTATCATAGCTGTCTTCACCAAAGCCAAACCCATGTAAAATTCCCCGCATACGTGATTCGTATTCAAAACCACCCTGTTTTTTAAAGGTAGTTTGTAAATTATCATATGTTGAAAGAATTTGTTGATAATTACTATCGGTACTGTCGAGATCAGCAAGTTGCTGTTCAAGATCATGAATTTGTGCTTCCATTTTATGGAGAGGAGCAAAAACAGTATCTAACTCAGTCCAAATGCTATTTTGACTATCGAGTCCTTGATCCTGGGCCAAGTAACCAATTGTCAAATCTTTAACCTTCGTAATTGTTCCCTCATCTGGTTCGGTTATTCCAGCGATCATTTTTAACAAGGTCGTTTTACCAGCACCATTACGCCCAACAAGCGCAGTACGGCCATGCTCTTGGATTTGCATGTTCATATTGTGAAATAAAACGTCCGCGCCAAATCGACGCACAACGTCATTTGTCTGTAAAAGTAACATATTGAAACCTCATTTATTTCGTTGATTTAATATGGTTTTATTTTAGCAGATTTTTAATTTTAAATAAAAAGTTGAAAATATTTTTGTATTTTAGTTCACAAAAAAGGGTTTAATTGCTAGAATATACTCAGACTTAAATTTCACAAAGTAAAAATTAGTAACATTATCCTTGTCAAAAACTTAGTAATTTGTTGGCAAACTAGGTTGAGAAGGGCTTATTTTAGGAGGAACAAAAGTAGAATGGCTAATAAAAAGATTCCACGCGCGACTGCGAAACGGTTGCCAATATATTTCCGTTATTTAAATGTATTGAAAGACGCAAATAAACAACGGGTATCATCAACAGAACTTTCGGAAGCTGTACAAGTTGATTCGGCAACGATTCGTCGTGACTTTTCATATTTTGGTGAATTAGGTAAGCGGGGATACGGTTATGACGTTGAAAGTCTATTAAAGTTTTTTAAAGGAATCTTGCACCAAGACTCATTAGTTAGTGTTGCCTTAGTCGGGGTTGGTAGTTTGGGAAGTGCCTTGTTAAACTTTAACTTCCACCAAGATACTAATTTACGGATCAGTGCGGCATTTGATACTAAGCCAGAATATGCTAATACAGTCAAAAGTGGTATTCCAATTTACCCATCCGAGGATATGGTAAAGCAATTAAAAGAGCAACAGATTGATGTTGTTATTCTAACTGTTCCTGGAATTAAGGCCCAACATGTTGCGGACCAATTAGTTGAAGCTGGTGTAAAGGGAATTCTTAACTTTACTCCTGTTCGTTTGTCTGTGCCTAAAAATGTTCAAGTTCAAAACATTGACTTAACAAACGAACTTCAAACATTAATTTACTTCATTAAAAATTATACTGAAGATTCAATTGAATAAATTAGGAGAGCATTGGTGTGATGAAAGCGTTCAACCAATGCTTTTTGTTTACTAAATTATTAATAAAAGTCATTGGTTGTAGGTATGATCTCTTAAGTTTTGAAAAATGGTCAAAAAAAGTCAAAGTGTTTTTGTTGCATTTTGAAGAGAACATGTTATATTTAAACATGTGGTTAGCACTTGAAGAGTTTGAGTGCTAAAAATAAAATTTATTAACAAGATGGAGGGATTAACGTGTTAAAACCATTAGGAGATCGCGTTGTTCTAAAAGCTGAAACTGAAGAAGAAAAGACAGTTGGTGGAATTGTCCTTGCTTCCAATGTGAAGGAAAAGCCAACTACTGGAAAGGTTATTGCCGTTGGAGAAGGTCGTACTTTAGAAAACGGACAAAAGCTTGCTCCAGCTGTTAAGGAAGGCGACCGCGTATTATTTGATAAGTACGCAGGCAACGAAGTAGAATACAACGGTGAAAAGTTCTTAGTTGTTCATGCTAAAGACTTAGTAGCAATCGTTGAATAGTTAAATAAGCGAATTAAGAGCAGGAGACAGAAAGAATGAAATTCCTTCACCGTCTCTTTTAAATAATGAATTTAATTTTGAGGTGACATAAATGGCAAAAGAAATTAAGTTTTCTGAAGATGCACGGAGCGCTATGCTCAGTGGTGTTGATAAATTAGCTGATACTGTTAAGACAACGATGGGTCCAAAGGGACGGAATGTTGTTTTGGAACAAAGCTATGGCACACCAACTATTACTAATGATGGTGTAACTATTGCTAAGAGCATTGAACTTGAAAACCAATTTGAAAATATGGGTGCAAAGTTAGTAGCCGAAGTTGCTTCAAAGACCAACGATATTGCTGGTGATGGTACTACAACTGCTACTGTTTTAACTCAAGCAATTGTTAATGCTGGTATGAAGAACGTTACCTCTGGTGCAAACCCAGTTGGTATTCGTCGTGGTATTGACAAGGCTACCGAAGTTGCTGTTGAAGCTTTGAAGAAGATGTCACACGATGTAAAGACAAAGGATGATATCGAACAAATCGCTTCTATTTCAGCTGCTAATCCAGAAGTTGGTAAGTTAATTGCTGATGCAATGGAAAAGGTTGGCCATGATGGTGTAATTACTATCGAAGATTCTCGTGGTGTTGACACTAGCGTTGATGTTGTTGAAGGAATGAGCTTTGATCGTGGTTACATGTCACAATACATGGTAACTGATAACGACAAGATGGAAGCAGACCTTGACAACCCATATATTTTGATTACTGACAAGAAGATTAGTAATATCCAAGACATTTTGCCATTGCTTCAATCAGTTGTTCAAGAAGGCCGTGCTCTCTTGATCATTGCTGATGACATTACTGGTGAAGCATTACCAACTCTTGTATTGAACAAGATTCGTGGTACCTTTAATGTTGTTGCTGTTAAGGCTCCAGGTTTTGGTGACCGTCGTAAGGCTCAACTTCAAGATATTGCTGTTTTGACTGGCGGTACTGTTATTTCTGATGACCTTGGGATGAGTCTTAAGGACGCTACTGTTGATCAATTAGGTCAAGCTAACAAGGTTACAGTTACAAAAGATACTACTACTATCGTTGATGGTGCTGGTTCAAAGGAAGCTATCCAAGAACGTGTTGACCAAATTAAGCAAGAAATTGCTAAGTCAACTTCTGACTTCGACAAGGAAAAGCTTCAAGAACGTCTTGCAAAGCTTTCAGGTGGGGTTGCCGTTGTTAAGGTTGGTGCCGCAACTGAAACTGAATTGAAGGAAAAGAAGTACCGGATTGAAGACGCCTTGAACGCTACTCGTGCTGCTGTTCAAGAAGGATTTGTTCCTGGTGGTGGAACTGCTTTAATTAACGTAATTCCTGCTCTTGACAAGATTGAAGCTGATGGTGATGAATTAACTGGTATCAATATTGTTAAGGCTGCCCTTGAAGCACCAGTTCGTCAAATTGCTGAAAACGCTGGTGTTGAAGGCTCAGTTATTGTTAATGAATTAAAGAACGAAAAAGAAGGTATTGGTTACAACGCTGCAGATGGCAAGTTTGAAGATATGATCAAGGCTGGTATTGTTGATCCAACAATGGTTACCCGTTCTGCTCTTCAAAACGCTGCTTCTGTATCAGCATTGCTTCTTACTACTGAAGCAGTTGTTGCTGATAAGCCAGATCCAAATGCTAATAACCAAGCTCCTGCTGCTCCACAAGGCGGCATGGGCGGTATGATGTAATATCATTTGATTAAAATTTAATTTTGTGGGCAGAAAAGATTCTAATGTTTGTTTTTCAAATGTTGGGATCTTTTTTTATTGGAGGAAAATTAATGACGAAAAATGCGACCAGTATCTATAAATATTTAGATGACGAAAAAATAAACTATCAAATTGTTATGCATCCCCCGGTTTATACAGCAGAGCAAGCAGACAAGTATGTTCAAAAATATCAATTTGCCCGCACTAAAAACCTTTTTCTAAAAAATAAAGCTGGCTATTATTTAGTTACGATCTTAGAAAATAAGCGTCTTGATATGAAAAAATTGAAAGAAAATTTATTGACTAGTCGATTTTCATTTGCTCACCCAGAAGAATTGATTACGAAGCTAGGAATAACGAGTGGGGCTGTTTCACCCTTTAACTTGTTTAATGATAAACAACACGAAGTTACTTTTATTATTGATGCTGATATTTTTAAGAACGAGGAGTTAATAGGTTGTCACCCCAACGATAATACTGCTACTGTTATTTTAGAAATAAAAGATTTGCTTCAAATAATAAAGCAGAATGGTAATCCAGTTAAGGTGGTTCAACTATAAAGTTAATCTAAAAATCTTAAATTGTGGTAAAGTAAATTAGTATTAATTTTTAACCAAACTATAACTGAAAGGAACTAAGAAATGGAAAAAATGAAGTTCCAGAAGATAACGCTATTTTCTGGTGTAATGCTTGCCTTAAATTCCTTAATTGGTTCAGGGTGGTTGTTTGGTGCCGGAACTGCTGCCAAGGTTGCGGGACCAGCTGCTATTTTGTCATGGATTTTAGGAGCAATAATCATTATTAGCATTGCCCTTACTTATGTTGAATTAGGAGCAATGTTTCCAGAAAGTGGAGGAATGAGTCGTTATGCTCAGTATAGCCACGGTCCGTTTTTAGGCTTTATTGCTGCATGGGCAAATTGGATTTCATTAATCACGTTAGTCCCAATGGAAGCAGTCGCCTCAGTTCAATATATGAGTTCGTGGCCATGGGCATGGGCAAATTGGACCCACCACTTTATGAAAAACGGTAATATTACGACTCCTGGATTGTTAGTTGTATTTGGCTTCATGCTTGTTTTTACTTTGATCAATTTCTGGTCGGTAAAATTGATGACTCGCTTTACTAATTTAATATCAATTTTTAAGATTTTATTACCAACATTAACAATTGTGATGCTTATTGCAGCGGGTTTTCATCCTAGCAATTTTGGTCATAGCGTAACTACTTTTATGCCATATGGTAGCCGGTCAATCTTTGAAGCAGCTGCTATTTCTGGAATTATTATGTCTTATGATGCCTTTCAAACGGTAATCAACATGGGAGGAGAAATGATTAATCCTCATAAAAATATCGTGCGAGGCGTATTGATTTCAATGATTATTACCGCTGTGATCTATGTCATGTTACAAGTTGCTTTTATTGGAGCGATTGATCCGAGTTTATTAGCGCAAAAAGGATGGCATGGGATTAACTATACGTCTCCATTTGCTGATATTGCGATCCTGCTGGGGATGAATTGGCTTGCAATTTTATTGTATATGGATGCTTTCGTTTCACCATTTGGGACAGGGGTTGCGTTCGTGGCGACTGCCTCACGAGCATTGGCAGCAATGACTCATACCGGACATTTGCCCCAATGGTTGGGACAGTTAGAACGGCGCTACATGATTCCGCGGTTTGCAATGGTTGTGGATCTGATTTTAGCAGTGGTAATGGTTAGTCTCTTTAGAAATTGGAGTTTGTTAGCCACTGTAATTACTGGTTCAACTTTAATTGCTTATCTTACTGGGCCAGTTACTGTAATGTCGCTTCGTAAAATGGATGCTAATCTGAAGCGGCCGTTTCATCCACATTTTATGTCCTGGTTAGCGCCATTTGCATTTGTCTTGACGAGTCTTTCAATTTATTGGACAATGTGGCCAACAACTGTTCAGGTAATTGGGGTTATCTTATTAGGCTTACCGATCTATCTTTATTATGAGGTTAAGTATCGTCACGCATCAGGGCTACGTGACTTACGCAATAGTTATTGGATGTTGGCTTATCTTGTTTTTATCTCAATAGTTTCTTACATTGGGAGTGAAGGATTTGGCGGCAAGGACTGGTTGAAGTACCCATGGGATTTTGTTGTTATTATCATCTGCTCGCTAGGATTTTACCGGTGGGCTGTGGCTAGCCGGATGAAAAAAATCGATCCTGCGGCAGAAAAGGTTAATGCCAAGGTAAAGATGCCAGAAAAAGATCAATAGATATATTTGTAGGTTGCAAAATTAAAGAATAAATTGTAGTATTGTCACCTACTTAAAAAGTGTAAAAATCAAAGGAGAAATAGTATGTGGCGCTATTTGAAACGTGTTTTAATCGGGAAACCGTTAAAAACCCTTGATGAAGGGCAAACACACTTAACTAAATTTAAAGCATTAGCCATGCTTTCTTCTGACGCAATATCGTCAGTAGCATATGGACCAGAGCAAATTACAACTGTTCTAGTAACTTTATCCGCAGCAGCAATCTGGTATTCAATCCCGATTGCGGCAGTTGTGTTGGTCCTTTTGTTAGCTATCACGTTATCATACCAACAAATCATTCATGCCTATCCTAGTGGTGGTGGTGCTTATGTCGTTGCCACACGGAATTGGGGGAGTAATGGGGGATTATTTGCTGGGGGATCATTACTAGTTGACTATATGTTAACGGTGGCTGTTTCAACGACATCTGGAGTTGAAGCGATTACTTCGGCAGTTCCTGCTTTATATAAATTTTCAATTCCAATCGGGATCGTTATTGTCCTTTTAATCATGTTTATGAATTTACGGGGAATGAGTGAAAGTGCAAACTTCCTCACAATTCCGGTATATTTCTTTGTTATTATGATGATTGTGATGGTAGTGTGGGGTGGCTATAATATTGCCACTGGTCATATTCATTACCGGGCAATTGTTGATTACGGAACACCGGTATCGGGAATGTCATTTGTTTTGCTTATTCGGGCATTCTCGGCTGGTTCATCATCCTTAACTGGGGTGGAAGCCGTAAGTAATGCTGTCCCTAACTTTAATAAGCCTAAAGAAAAGAATGCATCAACTACTCTGGCAATTATGAGTGCTATTTTGGCGTTCTTCTTTATTGCCGTTATCTTCTTTAGTTTTTATCTGGGGGTAGTTCCTAATTCACGGACAACAATCCTCTCCCAAATGGCCGCACAAATCTTTGGTGGGCATGGGTTAGGTTTTTACCTATTGCAACTTTCAACTGCAATGATTTTAGCGGTTGCTGCTAATACTGGTTTCTCAGCCTTTCCAATTCTTGCCTTTAATATGGCTAAAGATAAATATATGCCGCACGCGTTCATGGATCGTGGTGATCGGTTAGGTTACTCTAATGGAATTATTTCCTTAGCGATTGGAGCAATTATTTTGATCTTGATCTTCCATGGTCAGACTAATATGTTAATTCCGCTTTATGCAGTAGGGGTATTTGTTCCATTTACTTTATCGCAATCGGGGATGATTATTCACTGGTTTAGAGAACGGGAAGGTTTCTGGTTAGGTAAAGCCTTTATTAACTTAGTTGGGGCTTTGATCTCATTTATCCTTGTTATTTGCTTGTTCTGGCAACACTTTGCAAATGTTTGGCCATACTTAATTATCATGCCGCTGCTTTTATGGATGTTCCATTCGATTCACCGGCACTATGTAAAAGTAGCAGCTCAGTTGCGGGTTGCTGAAAAGACGAAAGTCCAATTACATGATTATGATGGCGCAACGGTGATTGTTTTAGTTGGTAATGTAACACGGGTGACTCGTGGTGCAATTAACTATGCTCGGTCGATTGGTGATTATGTTATTGCCATGCATGTTTCATTTGATGAAAATCCAGGCAAAGAGCATAAAACAGCAAATGAATTTAAAGCTGAATATCCAGATGTCCGTTTTGTTGATATTCATTCTTCATACCGTTCAATCGCTAAACCAACGTTGCGTTTCGTTGATGTGATTGCAAAACGAGCAGAAGCAAGAAATTATTCGACGACTGTTCTTGTTCCGCAATTTATTCCTAAACATCCATGGCAATTGGCCTTACATAATCAGACCAGTATTCGTTTACGGGCGTTATTGAATTCCCGAGAGAATATTATTGTTGCTAGTTATAACTATCATCTTCAAGAATAGTTTATTTAGAGAGAAAGTATTGATTTAATGAATAAAAAGCAACTATTATGGGGACTTTTGTTTGCAGTTGGCCTTTTCATGGCGGCAAGTTATACCATTGATAATCGTGGCTTTCATTCTGGAATATACGGTATCATTGGCTGTGCTTTGATCTTAATCGCGTATGCAGGAATGAATTGGGAAAAACTGCAATCAAAAGATCAACATACGAGAAAAATTTTAGTGCTTTTGAGCAGTATTTTAGGGATTATCATTGTCCTTGATATTGCTGAAATGATTTTAGGATAATTAAATAAAGCGTATTGAGGGAGCGAGACAGAAGTAACTTGTCGAGCCCCCGCAAGCAACAGTGGGCCTCCAATGTTCGGCTTTGTCGGACGTTGGAGACCATTGTTGTACTACGTATTTGCTTTTTATGAAAGTAACTTAACTTATGTCACAGTCCTTTTTATATTGACTAATAAGCTAAATCATATTGTCCTTTTTGTTAGTCGGCTAACAAAAAGGAGAGATAAAAATTGCTAATAGGTCGTCTAGTAAAACAAGCTAACAATGCGATGAATCAAGAAATGAATGCATTTGCGCAGCAGTATGGATTGACAGGGACGCAAATGTCGATTATTGATTTTTTAACGCATTTCCCGGGAAATAGTTGTGATCAACACCAGATTGAAAATGAATTTGGAATAAAGAGATCAACCACTACTGTATTGCTTCAACGAATGGCAAAGAAAAATTTGATTGAACGTTATCCGTCACCAGAAGATCGCCGTCAAAAAATCGTTACGCTTACTGCAGAAGGCCAAAAATTATCTTCAGATGTAAGTGCGTATATTACACAATACGAAGAGAAATTAAAAGCAGATTTTAGTGAACAGGACCTTTCGAAAATAAAACGATTCTTATCAACGATGATCGAGGAGAAACAATGAGTACGAATACTGAAAAAATTTCATCAAAAGTTGTTGCAGCGATTGTGGCAACCGGATTGATGTCATTTTGTGAGGTAATTGTAGAGACAGCGATGAATGTAACTTTTCCGATCCTAATGCGTGAATTTTCGATTACTACTAATCAGGTCCAATGGATGACTTCCATTTATTTACTTTTAGTCGCAATTGTGGTTCCCTTGTCGGCAATTTTGAAAAGCTCTTACCAAACAAAAACGCTTTTTACAGTTGCAAACTTGCTTTTAGTTGGTCGTGCAATTCAGGGAATAGGAACCGGGATTGCATTACCATTAATGTTTAATATTATTATGGAGCAAGTTCCAATAAGCAGAATTGGCTTTATGATGGGGATTGGAAATCTTATTACTGGAGTTGCCCCAGCAATTGGTCCTACTTTTGGTGGAATCGTTGCCAGCAAGCTTAATTGGCGGTGGGTATTTTATTCATTAATTCCGCTTTTAATTATTTCGTTTGTGCTTGGTGAATGGGGGATTACCCAAAAATCACCGATTAAAAAGCAACAAATTGATCTTTTTAGCATGTTAATGATTGTATTCATGTTCTGTGGTTTTGTAATAGGATTTAGTAACCTGGGAAGCCAAGCCTTCATGACCTTTTCAGTTGGTGGTGCATTGTTAATCGGAATCTTAGGAATGGGACTTTTTGCTTGGCGTTCATTAACCCTAAAAGAACCAATTTTACAATTACGATTATTTAGAAATAAAAAATTTTCTGGGCATGTTCTTGGCTTCTTTTTAACCCAACTTATTTCATTAGGTTTTGCATTTCTTTTACCAAACTATATTCAATTGGTAAATGGTAATAGTGAAATGACAGCTGGCTTGATTATCCTTCCGGCTGGTTTTGCGGGTGCGATATTTGCCCTATTGGGAGGACGGATTTTAGATAAATTTGGCGCTCGCAAGCCTATTTTGATTGGTACTTCATTATGTCTTAATTGCGCTTATTGCTTTTACAATCTATGGGCAGCATTTAACGAATACATTTATTGCGCTTGTTTATATTTTCTATATGGGTGGAATGGGTATGTGCATGGGTTGCGTAATGACAAGTGCACTAACCGTTATTGGTAAAGAAAAGCAATCGCAAGGAAATGCAATCCTTAATACTTTGCAGCAATTTGCAGGGGCAATTGGGACATCATTAGTAGCGATGGTTGTTGCAGCTAGTCAGAGTCATCTCCACACGACTAGACGTATCTCTACGGCAATTGGTACTCAAGAAGCATTTGGTATGTTAACGGTTTTTTGTATTATAATTTGGATAAGTTACTATCGAAGTGTGAAAAGATAAAATATTAAAAAGGAGTTGTGACATAAGTTAGGTCACTTCCATAAAATACGAACAGCGCAGTACAACAATGGCCTTCAGCGTCCGGCAAAACGAACGCTGAAGGCCTATTGTTGCTTGCGGGGGCTCGAAAACGAAGTCACGAGTGACTTCTGTCTCGCTCCCTTTTTAATATGGAATTTCGTTAAATCGCTGATCGCCTTCAGTTATTTGAAGCTGATCGTTAAAACGATTAATGAGCTTTTCTTTGACATCTTTTAAGTCAGTTTCGTTTACATAAATACTTGTTTCAACATTAACCCCGTACTCCTCACTAGCAACCTCAAGATTGTTCTCCTTGAGGTAGTAAAGAAGGGGATCGTGAAGAGCATAGGTAACAGTGATTTTTAGAATTGCTTGCTTGATCCGTTGGACGAGACCAGCCTGGTGGATTGCTTCAGTAGTTGTATTGCTATATGCCCGGATGAGACCACCTGCGCCTAGCTTAATCCCGCCGAAATAACGGGTAACCACTGCTACGACATTGTGGATCTTTGCAAGTTTAAGCGATTCAAGGATCGGAATTCCCGCAGTTCCGCTCGGCTCGCCATTATCACTTTCTCGCTGGATCTGGTCGTTGTCACCAATCATGTATGCAAAACAATTGTGAGTAGCTTTTTTATTAGCTGCTTGAATACTGGCAATAAACTGTTGAGCTTCTTCTTCTGAGGAGACACGGGCAATGGAACAAATAAATCGTGATTTTTTAATCGTTTGCTCATAAGTAGTGTTTTGGGCAATTGTTAAATATGGTTCTGTCATTTTTAAACTTCCTTCGTGCTATTTTAATTAGTTTACGTATATATAAAGTAGGAGGTGAATAATGGATCTAGAAAATTATTATGGGAGACGAGTCTTGGTTTCGCGTCATGAGGTGAAACAATCAGGAATTCAAGAACTGCCAACAATCAGAATTGACGCTGGTAATATCAGATGCTATCGCTGCAATCATGTTACGGCAAAATCGCTGGGTGCTTTGCCACAAGGCGAGTTCTATTGTCCGCATTGCATTAATCTTGGGCGCGTTTCAACGTTAAATAAATTTTATCATGTTCCAGAGCCAAATCAATTTACGATTATTGAACCGGTATTAACCTGGAAAGGGGAATTGTCGCCTCTTCAGCAACAAGCTTCAGAAAAAATTTCCCAGGGAATGGCTGCTCATGTTCAGCAATTATTATGGGCAGTTACGGGTGCCGGAAAGACTGAGATGATGTTTGCAGGTATCGCGGCAGCAATTAAACGTGGTGAAAGAATTGGAATAGCTTCTCCACGAGTAGATGTTTGTTTAGAATTATTTCCCCGTTTAAAAGCTGCCTTTGCTAATTGTGATATTGCTCTTTTGCATGGTCGACAAGAATTACCTTATCATTATGCCCAACTGACTATTTGCACAACCCATCAATTGCTTCGTTTCTATCATGCTTTTGATAATTTAATTATTGATGAAGTAGATGCCTTTCCGTATGCTGCTAATGCTTCGTTATTATATGCGACTAAGCAAGCAATAAAAGAGAACGGAGGGTGTCTTTACTTAACTGCGACCCCAGGTGATGCTTTGCTGCGAGAAATTAAAAGTAAACGATTAGTTGTTAATTATTTGCCTCTTCGTTATCATGGGCATTTACTTCCACAAATAAAAGTTAGACTAGCTTTTGGATGGCGGCGACGTTTAGAAAGACAGAAATTACCCCCGCAAGTTATTCAACAGTTGCAGGAAACACTAAGGGAGGGCCATCGCTTTTTGCTATTTGTTCCTCATATTGCAGATTTAGCATTGGTTGAAGCTGCATTACGGCATTCTTTTACAACTTTCCGCTTTGCTACTGTTCATGCAAGTAATCCAGAACGATTAGAAAAAGTCCAAAAAATGCGTGATGGTGATTACGACTTTTTAGTTACGACTTCTATTCTTGAACGGGGAGTCACTTTTCCAGAAATTGATGTCTATGTTTTGGGTGCCGATGATCCAGTCTTTTCTTCGTCAGCATTAGTACAAATTGCTGGCCGAGCTGGACGTGCACAAAGTCGGCCAACTGGACGGGTTGTTTTTTGGATTAATTGTAATTGTCGACAAGTTAATCAAGCTATTTCTCAGGTGAAGTACTTGAATCGGAAAGGTCAAAGGTTGATAGATGGAGTGCCTTTTATGTAATAAAAGAATATCTTTCCAGCTAACTTTGAAAGATATTTTTAGCTTTCGCGAAATTATCACGCCAGTAGTCTGCACTAAATGCAAGGAAAGTTTTGTACACTGGAATGATCACGGATGCGCAGGATGTGGTAGAAACAATACTGGTAAAAATAGTTCCTTATGTGCAGACTGTCAGACTTGGAAGAAACTTTATGGTTGGTACTTGCATCATCGAGGATTATATCGGTATAACGAGGCGATGAAAGAATATATGCAACGTTATAAATTTAATGGCGATTACCGTTTACGCGTGGTATTTCAGCGTGAACTTAGCAAAGTGGTTAATGAACAGAAAGCAGATTTAATTGTCCCGATTCCAGTAACGTCGACAACGATGCAAACGCGTGGCTTTAATCAAGTTATTGGTCTATTACGAGAAGTACCTTACCAATCAATCTTAGGAACTAGGGCGAGTTCAAAAGTAGCGCAATCAAGCAAGACAAAAGAAGAAAGACTTACAACTAAGCAACCATTTATACTTAAATCTCCAGAAGAAGTAATTAATAAACGGATCCTTTTAGTTGATGATGTCTATACTACAGGTAGGACGTTGTACCATGCAGCAGTACTTTTTAAACAAGCTGGCTGTAAAGAGATTGGTAGCGTTTCACTAGCACGTTAAATTCTTATTAAGATGCATTAATAAAGTTTGTTAATTAACACAAACTAATCTATAATAAAAATAGGATATGAGAAGAGTGGTCCTTCTGATATCAGATCAAGCAATTGCTTGGCTGAAAGGAGAGAAGTACAATGTTAAAGTTCAATATTCGTGGTGAAAATGTCGAAGTTACTGAGTCAATTCGTGATTACGTTGTAAAGCGAATCAGCAAGCTTCAAAAGTTCTTTGAAGATAGTGTTGAAGCTACCGCCCACGTGAACTTAAAAGTTTATCCAAACCGGACGTATAAGGTTGAAGTAACAATTCCACTTCCATACCTAACGTTGCGGGCAGAAGAGACTTCTAATGATATGTATGGAAGTATTGACTTAGTTACTGATAAGCTTGAACGGCAAATCCGGAAGTACAAGACGAAGGTTAACCGTAAGTCACGTGAAAAGGGCTTAAAGAGCCTTGAATTTATCCCATCTGATAATGATGGAACAGATGGACAAGATGATGAATTAAAGATTGTACGGACGAAGCAAGTTTCATTAAAGCCAATGGATCCTGAAGAAGCTGTCCTTCAAATGGATATGCTTGGACACAATTTCTTTATCTTCCAAGATGCTGAAACTAATGGTACAAGCATTGTTTACCGTCGTAATGATGGTCGTTATGGCTTGATTGAAGCTGAATAGTCAATGCCAATATGAAGAGCGCGGATGAGAAATCATTGGCGCTTTTTGTATCTTATAACTTATAGCCACCTTGTAATATCCATACTAATAATTTTTATTTATACCATGAACGTGGTAAAATATTATGGTTAGAGTAAAAAATATAATTGGCTTGAGTAGTACTTTTTTATTGATTTTGGACTTAAGCCAGAAAGTAGGAAGGACGCTTTTATGGCCAATATTCTAAAAAAATGGATTGAAAGCGATCGTCGTGAATTACGGCGAATTAACAAAATAGCAAATAAAGTCGAGAGTTATGCTAAACAAATGTCTGAACTAACTGATGAACAGCTTCAGGCAAAAACTGATGAATTTCGGGAACGTTATAAAAAAGGTGAATCCTTGGATCATATGTTGCCAGAAGCATTCGCAGTTTCTCGTGAAGGTGCTAAGCGGGTCTTAGGACTATATCCATTCCATGTCCAGATCATGGGGGGGATTGTTCTCCACGAAGGTAATATTGCAGAAATGCGGACTGGTGAAGGTAAGACATTAACTGCTACAATGCCGGTTTACCTTAATGCGATCTCCGGAAAAGGTGTTCATGTTATTACAGTTAATGAATACTTGTCAAAGCGTGATGCTACCGAAATGGGACAGCTTTATAATTGGCTTGGATGTTCCGTTGGTATTAACAACTCAGAAATGAGTCCTGACCAAAAACGAGAAGCATACAAAGCTGATATCATGTATTCTACTAATAGTGAAATTGGGTTTGATTACCTTCGTGATAACATGGCTGTTTACAAAGAAGATCAAGTCCAACGTGGTTTAAACTATGCTTTAGTTGATGAAGTGGATTCAATTTTAATTGATGAAGCGCGGACACCATTAATCATTTCAGGTCCAGGAACGGGCACTTCTAAGTTGTACAAGCAAACTGATCGGTTTGTTAAGCAATTAAAGAAAGATGTTGATTATAAGATTGATCTTGAATCAAAGACAGTTTCATTAACTGATGAAGGAATTAAAAAAGCTGAAAAATACTTTAACTTAAAGAATCTATATGATCCGGAAAATACTGCGCTGACCCACCACTTGGATCAGGCGTTGCGTGCTAACTACATCATGCTTTTGGATAAAGATTATGTGGTTCAAGATGGTGAAGTATTAATTGTTGATTCCTTTACTGGACGTGTAATGGAAGGTCGCCGTTTCTCTGATGGCCTTCACCAAGCTATTGAAGCCAAAGAAGGCGTAGAGATTCAAGAAGAAAACAAAACAATGGCTAACATTACATACCAGAACTTATTCCGGATGTATAACAAACTGGCGGGGATGACTGGTACCGCTAAAACTGAACAAGAAGAATTCCGTGAAATTTACAACATGGAAACTATTACTATCCCCACTAACCGTCCAGTTCAGCGAAAAGATGAGCCCGATTTGCTTTACCCAACGTTACAAAGTAAGTTTGCAGCTGTTGTCGATCGGATTAAGAAACTTCATGCCAAAGGACAACCTATCTTAGTTGGGACGGTTGCCGTTGAAACTTCTGAATACTTGTCTCAACTGCTTGATAAAGAGAACATTCCGCATGTTGTTTTAAATGCTAAAAATCACGCCAAGGAAGCGGAAATTGTTAAAAATGCTGGTCAAAAAGGTGCAGTAACTATCGCTACCAACATGGCAGGACGGGGGACAGATATTAAATTAGGCCCTGGCGTTCGTGAAATTGGCGGACTAGCAGTTATTGGTACTGAACGACATGAATCACGGCGGATTGATAATCAGCTTCGTGGACGTTCTGGACGACAGGGTGATCCGGGATTATCACAATTCTACCTATCGCTTGAAGATGATTTAATGAAGCGATTTGGTGGAGACCGGATCAAAGCCTTCTTGGAACGGATGAAAGTTAATGATGAAGATGCTGTCATTAAAAGTCGTTTCTTGACTCACCAGGTTGAATCAGCACAAAAGCGAGTTGAAGGTAACAACTACGATTCACGGAAGAACGTTCTTCAATATGATGATGTTATGCGTGAACAGCGTGAAATTATCTATAAAGAACGGCAACAAATTATCACTGAAGATAAGTCGCTGAAGTGGGTTCTTATGCCAATGTTTAGACGGACAATCCAGCGTGAAGTTGATCAGCATACCCTTGGTGACAAGAAGGATTGGGATTTACAAGGAATTGTTGACTTTGCAGAAGAAGTCTTAATCAAACCTGATACGATCACAGTTAAGGATCTGGAAGGTAAATCACCTCAAGAAATGGTCGATTACTTGATGACATTTGCCCAGGGAGTTTATAAGGAAAAGCAAAAACAACTTTATGATCCAGCACAGATGCTTGAATTTGAAAAGGTTGTTATTTTGCGGGTGGTTGACTCACACTGGACTGATCACATTGATATCATGGACCAATTCCGGCAGTCAGTTGGCTTACGTGGATATGGACAGTTAAATCCATTGGTTGAATACCAAACTGCTGGTTATCACATGTTTGAACAAATGATTGCTGATATTGAGTACGAAACTACTCGACTCTTCATGAAGTCAGAAATTCGGCAAAATGTAACACGTTAATTATTAATTACTACTAGGTACGGCAGTAAGGTAACCCATGGCGGTACCGCTGCCGTATTGTTGTATAACGGAGGTTTGAGTGTGGAATTAAATGAAGCAAAAAAACAAGTAGAATCAATGCAAAAAGAAGTTACGCACTTCGGGAGGTCTCTTTGACTTAGATGCACTAGATGAGCGCATTGCAGAAATTGAACAAGAGATGGCTCAGCCAGACTTTTGGAATAATAATGAGCAGGCACAGAAGGTCATTGCGGAAAACAATATTTTAAAAGAAAAACGGGATACCTTTGTGAATTTACGTGATCAGATTGGTGACCTTGAAACGTCGCTTGAATTGCTCGCGGTCGAACCGGACGATGATTTACAAAAAGATTTCGAAGCATCATTTACAAATACACAAAAGGCTTTAGAACAGTATCGATTAACGCAACTTCTTGATGGGGAGTATGACGCTAAAAATGCTATCTTAGAAATTCATCCCGGAGCGGGCGGCACAGAAGCCCAAGATTGGGGTGAAATGCTTCTGCGGATGTATGTACGTTGGGGTGAACAGCATGGCTTCTCTGTTGAAACAGCAAGTTATGAAGCCGGTGATGAAGCTGGTATCAAGAGTGTTACGCTGCTAATTAAAGGACATAATGCGTTTGGTTATCTTCGTAGTGAAAAGGGAGTCCATCGGCTTGTTCGTATTTCCCCATTTGATGCGGCTGGTCGGCGTCATACATCTTTTGCTTCGGTTGATGTAATGCCAGAGTTAGATGATAGTGTTGAAGTTGATATTGATCCATCAGATTTACGAGTTGATACTTTCCGGTCTAGTGGTGCTGGTGGTCAACATATTAACAAAACAGAATCTGCTGTTCGGATTACGCATATTCCAACCGGGATTGTAACCTCTTCTCAAGCTGAACGATCCCAACTCCAAAACCGAGTGACTGCAATGAATATGTTAAAATCAAAGTTGTATGAACTGGAAGAAGAAAAGAAAGCTAAAAAACGGGCGGAAATTGAGGGTGAACAACTTGATATCGGTTGGGGTTCTCAAATTCGTTCATATGTTTTTCACCCATACACCCTAGTCAAGGATAATCGAACGGGTTATGAAACCCATAATGGGCAAGCTGTAATGGACGGGGACCTTGATCCATTTATTGATGCTTTCCTCCAGTGGAAACTTAGTCAAAAGAATCCTCAATAAGTTATTTAGTTTGGAAGGAAGTGAGTAAAGTGCGCGAAAGTCAACATAAAAGATTAACTCGCTCGGGATCAGATCGAATGATAGCTGGTGTATTTGGCGGAATCGGCCAGTACTTTAAGATTCAGCCAAATATTTTACGTATTTTATATGTCTTACTGACTATTTTTACCGGTTTTGTTCCAGGTATTATTATCTATATTATTTTGGTAATAATAATGCCTGCTGATCCGCAAAATCCCGATTTACTAGGATTCCTAAAGTCCTTCAGTGAATCACAAAAAACATCTCAACAGCCTCACCAACGTTCTCGGCGGACTTTAACGAATGTCGAGGAAAAAGACATTAAAAGAAATGGAAGATCATAATGGAATTTTGGAAACGAGTATTGATTGATACAATCCTTTTTATTGCCCTTGCTGGTTTATTTGCCGGAACAGGGATGTTTTATATCACAAGTGCTTGGATTGCACCATTGGCAAGCTTTGTTTTAGCAATTTTGAACGTTGCTATTAAGCCAATTTTAGTAATTTTATCGTTGCCGATTAATATTTTGACCCTGGGCCTTTTTAGTGTTGTAATTAATGGAATTATGCTACAACTAACATCGATGCTTGTCGGGTCGGCAAACTTTCATTTTTCGTCATTTGGTTCTGCAATGTTGATTGCGATTATTATGGCAATTTTCAATGCAGTTATCACAAGTCACGAGGATAGATTGTAAAGGAGTGGAGAAAAATGCCAAACAATGTAACGGTGCAAGAATTAGTTGATAAGGTCCGGTTAAAAGTCTTACAAGGGGAAGATTACCTCCAACGTAAGATAACAACCAGTGATATTTCACGGCCAGCTCTTGAATTCGCGGGGTATTTCAAGCATTATCCAGCAGCACGGATTCAATTGTTAGGAATCACGGAAACCTCATTTGCTAAAGACTTAACTCATGAGCAACGTGAGGAGTACATGACAAAAATGTGTATGCCACAAACACCATGTTTTGTTATCTCAACTAATCTGCCAATTCCTAAGGAGCTAAAGAAGGCGGCTGAAGATGCGAAAATTCCAATCTTAGGAACGCATTTAACCTCTTCCCAAATATTAAGTAACATGACTTCTTACTTGCTTGAACGTTTGGCACCACGAAAGTCTCTCCACGGTGTATTAGTTGATATAAGTGGGGTTGGAGTACTCATTACTGGTGATTCGGGAGTTGGTAAGAGTGAGACGGCGTTGGAACTTGTGCGTCGTGGACACCGACTGATTGCTGATGATCGGGTAGAAGTTTACGCTCGTGACGAGCAGACCTTGGTAGGGACTGCTCCGCAAATTTTAAAACACTTAATGGAAATTCGTGGAATTGGAATCATTGATGTCTCTACTCTCTATGGAACAGGGGCAATTATGCCTTCTGATCAAATTAGTTTAATTGTTCACCTTGAAACGTGGACTCCGGATGTACAGTTTGATCGTCTTGGTGACCGTGGAGATACTCAAACAATTCAAGGCGTTATTGTGCCTAAAGTTTCTGTCCCGGTTAAAACTGGTCGTAATTTAGCGATTATTATTGAATCAGCCGCAATGAATTATCGGGCCGAGACAATGGGCTATGATGCTACCGAAACATTTGATCGAAACCTTAACCAGTTGATTAAGCAAAATTCAGAACGTGATAGTAAAAATAACAAGGGGTCGGCAAACTAGATGATTAATCCAGGAATAAAAGCCGCTTTAAACCCAATTGCTTTCCAAGGTGGTCCGTTTACTATCCACTGGTATGGCGTCATTATTGCTAGCGGGGTAGTTTTGGCTCTTTTGTTAGCTGTTCGTGAAGGAAAGCGAGAGGGAATTCCTGAAGATGATTTTTATGATTATCTTTTATGGGCGCTCCCGATTGCGATAATTTGCGCGCGAATTTACTATGTAGTATTTCAGTTGAGCTACTACTCCCAGCATCCAAGTGAGATTATTGCTATCTGGGATGGTGGAATTGCGATATATGGAGCGATTTTAGGAGGCTTTATTGTTTTACTTGTCTTTTGCCATTACCGTCATTTATCTAGTTGGCTGATGATAGATATCATTGCCCCAACCCTTATTATGGCTCAAGGAATTGGCCGGTGGGGTAACTTTATGAATCAAGAGGCATTTGGTGATATTACGACACAGGCGCATTTAATGGCTCAGCATATTCCGAATTGGATAATAAACCAAATGTATATTGGTGGTCACTATCGAATTCCAACATTCTTATATGAGTCATTATGGGATTTAACTGGCTTTGCATTACTAATGTTACTTCGTCATCGCAAACATTTATTTCGTCGTGGTGAAATTTTTTTAACCTATGTAATGTGGTATGCGTTTGGACGTTTCTTTATTGAAGGTATGCGGACTGATAGTTTAATGCTCGGAAATATTCGCATTTCACAGTTACTTTCTGTAGTGTTTTTTGTTAGTGCATTAGTAATACTAATAATTCGACGTCATAAAGACATTCCGTGGTATGATAACGGAATAAACAAAAATTAATTGAATTAGAGAAGGAGAAAAAATTATGGCAGAAAAAATTGCTGTTTTAGGTGCTGGTTCGTGGGGCAGCGTTTTAGCAAACATGCTTACAGAAAATGGCCACGATGTTACATTATGGTCTCGTAATGAGGAACAAGTTAAGCAATTAAATACTGAACATACAAATCCTCGCTATATGAAAGATTTTGTTTATTCTACTAAATTAACAGCAACAACAGACATGAAAAAAGCTGTTAAGGGTGCCAGCGTGATACTGATTGTGATTCCAACAAAGGGTCTTCGTGAGGTTGCTAAGAAATTAAACACAATTTTGACTGAATTACACCAAAAACCGTTAATTATTCACGCAACGAAAGGCCTAGAACAAAATACTTATAAGCGGCCATCAGAAATGCTTAGTGAAGATATTTCTCCTGAAAACCGTCAGGCAATTGTTGTTTTATCAGGTCCGAGTCATGCTGAAGATGTGGCAATTAAAGATATGACAGCTGTAACTGCAGCTTGTGAGGACCTAACTAGTGCTAAAAAGGCGCAGAAGCTATTTAGTAATTCTTATTTCCGTGTTTATACTAACGACGATGTGATTGGTGCGGAATTTGGAGCAGCCTTAAAGAATATTATTGCAATTGGTGCTGGAGCTATCCAAGGCCTTGGCTACCATGATAATGCACGAGCAGCCTTGATTACTCGTGGGCTTGCAGAAATTCGTCGGCTGGGGGTTGCTTTTGGTGCTAACCCAATGACTTTTATTGGGCTTTCTGGTGTTGGTGACCTTGTTGTTACTGCTACCAGTAAAAATTCTCGAAATTGGCGTGCTGGCTATCAATTGGGGCAAGGAAAAAAACTTCAAGATGTAATTGATAATATGGGAATGGTTATCGAGGGGGTCTATACCACCAAGGCCGCTTATGAATTAAGTCGTAAACGGCAAGTACAGATGCCAATTACTGAAGCTCTTTACCGTGTTTTGTATGAAGGTGAAGATATCAAAACTGCAATTTCTCAGTTAATGGACCGAGATCTTACTTCAGAAAACGAATAAATATGGTAAAATGCTAGAGGATGGATATTGAGAGAAATTGAAACATGGAAAGGGTTTTACAAGTATGAAACGTGTTAGAAAAGCCATTATTCCTGCTGCTGGTTTAGGAACTCGTTTTCTTCCTGCAACAAAGGCATTGGCAAAGGAAATGTTACCAATTGTTGATAAGCCAACAATTCAATTTATCGTTGAAGAAGCGCGCAAATCAGAAATTGAAGATATTGTTGTTGTTGATGGAAAGAATAAGCGGTCTATTGAAGACCACTTTGACTCTAATCCAGAGTTGGAAGATAATCTTCGTTCAAAGCACAAGGACGAGATGTTAAAGATGGTTGAAGAAACAACTGATGTTAATATTTACTTCATTCGTCAATCTCACCCACGTGGTTTAGGGGACGCTGTTTTAACTGCTCGTGATTTTATCGGGGATGAACCGTTTGTTGTTATGCTTGGGGATGACCTTAATAACATTAACAACAAGAATGAAGCTTTAACGAAGCAATTAATTGAAAGTTATAACCAAACTGGCGCATCTACTCTTGCAGTTATGCGGGTTCCGCATGAAGACACTGCAAAGTATGGTGTAATTAACCCTAGCAAGGAAGTTACGCCAGGACTTTATAACGTAACTAGCTTTGTTGAAAAGCCAGCTCCTAAAGACGCACCAAGTGATTTAGCAATTATTGGTCGGTATGTCTTTACTCCAGAAATCTTTGATGTATTAGCAAAGACTAAGCCAGGTAAGGGCGGCGAAATTCAATTAACTGATGCAATTGATACTTTGAACCAAACTCAACGGGTATTCGCTCGTGAATACAAGGGTGACCGTTACGATGTTGGTAATAAGTTTGGCTGGGTTAAGACAAACATTGAATATGGTTTGGAACACCCACAAGTTAAAGAAGAATTGCGTGAATACATTAAAGAATTAGGCGCAAAGCTTGCTGCTGAAGATAAGCAAAATAATTCTAAGAAGTAAGACTAGCATCAGCCTTTTAACAAAAATAAACCTTCAAGATTTGCTATCGAGATCTTGAAGGTTTATTTTTTACATATCTTCAACAACTACGTATTCCATATCAAGTGGACCGTGAACCCCAACGATTAACACCATTTCAATATCACCAGAATTGGATGGGCCGGTAATAAAGTTGATGTTTGATGTTTGTAAACTACCATCCTGAATTGCTTTTTGATAATAATCCATTGCTTGCCGTGAACGTGGTAGAATTTTGCTTTTTGGCACAATAGCTAGATAATGGGTTGGAAGAAAATGAAACATCCGTCCTTGTTGTGGGTAGGTTGCAACTGTTACGGTCCCTGACTCGGCTAATAGAAAGTCCGCAAAGCCAATTGCCCCATCACTGTTATTTGCATTTACAATGTTTTGCCGTCCAAATTCAGGCTCCCAATAGTAAATAGGATCTACTCGCAAATTATCCTGCCATTTCCCCAATGAATAATCTTGCCACTTCTCTTCATCAAAGGAGGGGAGCATTAAACTTTTAATCTCTTTTTCTTGGATAAAATCATTGAGAGTGTGGCCAAGATCGGCTGATTTAACAACATGGAAATCAACATGAACTTCTTCGCTATTTTTGCGTGCGAGTTCAAGAAGTTCATCTTGACTTTTTCCAGCAAGGGTAGTTTCTGGAAGATCATTAACGGGGACAAATGGATCTTCACCAAGCGTATGGCGAGGACGATTGGCAGCCTTTGCAATTCGATTTAAGAAGTCTTCTTGATTTTTAGCGGTGTCTGCTTCTTGTAAGTAATCAGTCATTTTTCTGCTCCTCCTCTTCTTCGTAATGACGATACCAATGCCGGAAGTTTTGGTGGTACTTTGGTGGAACAGCAAGATCACGAACATCTACCCAGCCATGAGCTAGTTTAGGAGCAATTGCGGGAAGGTGGTTAATTTTACCATCTGGATAAAGGTTCTTAATGTCTTCAGGAGTTGTCTTCTTGCCAAATGGCTCAAGAGCAATATGAGCAAATCGCATTGCATCATTAAAAAGCGTAGGGGAGCTGGTCCCTTTACCAACTGCCTTCAAAAGAGCATTCGAAGGACTATGATCTAAATGAAGCTCATCCATTTCTACATAACGGTGATGACGAATTAACTCATGAAGGGGAATTTTAACAGGACAAGTTTCCGTGCAAGCAGCACATAAACTACATGCATATGGCAATTCCTTGAATTCTTGATAACCGCCTAAAATCGGTGAAAGAACTTCACCCATTGGTCCTGGATAAATCGATCCATAGCCCTTTCCACCGACTTGCCGGTAGACGGGGCAAACGTTTAAGCAAGAACCACAACGAATACATTGCAGCATTGGTTCAAAGTCAGTGTTAAGCATCTTAGAACGACCATTATCGACTATTACAACATAGAAGTCATCCGGTCCATCTGCCTCGTCCGCTTCTTTACCTTTTGAGAAAGTACAGTAACTAGTTAGTTTTTGACCAACTGCGCTTCGACATAAAACATTGTCGAGGACTTCTGCTTCTTTCAAACTTGGTACAATTCGTTCCATCCCCATGACTACAACCTGGGTTTTAGGAATTGCCATACTTATATCAGCATTTCCTTCGTTTGTGACCAAGTTAATCATCCCGTTATCAGCAATCGCAAAGTTACAGCCAGTAATGCCAAAATCTGCTTGCATAAAGTAATTACGGAGATAGTGACGGACAAACCTAGCCATATGTTCAGGATCATTGTCACCGTCATAGCCAAGTTTTTCAAATACTTTTTGAATTTGATTGCGGTTTTTATGCAGAGTGGGGAAAACAATATGTGTTGGTTCGTCCCAATTATCTTCTTGCAAAATAAATTCAGCTAAATCTGTTTCCATTAATGAAAGTCCGGGGATTGTGAGTAATTCTTTATCCAATCCAATTTCAGTAGTCACCATTGACTTAGATTTAACAACATGGTGAACGTTTTTCTTTATTGCCAATTGTTTGATAAAGGCACTTGCTTCGTCACCATCCTTGGCAAAGAAAACATGACCACCATTTTTTTGAACATTATCGCTAAATTCTTCAAGATAATCAGGGAGATGCTTAATGACGTGTTGACGAATTTCAGCAGAAAGATCACGCCAGCCTTCCCAGTGTCCTAATTGACGCCGTGCTTCAGTTCGTTTTTGAAATTGAGCGTCTTGTGCTTTAGCAACCGATGCCCGCATAAATTTATCGGCTTCTGCGTCTTTAATTCGTTCAGTAAAAGGTTTATCGCTTGTTGCTATTCCCATCTAAAACACCCCGTTTCCGTTTGCTGGTACCATTACATGATCCGTATCTTTGACATACGTGATTCGGCTAGTATCAACGTTATGATTAAGGACCTCAGCAATGTGCATAATTGTAATATGAGAGCCATCACGGCGACGGTTAATTCGTCCACCAATATTCATTAAACATGTTTGCTCACAAGCAATAAGAATATGTGCTTTCGTCTTCAAAACATTATTTGCTTTATCATCAACCATCGCTTCGGAGAGAAGGGGTTCTTTAGCAGAGAATGTTCCGCCAAAGCCACAACATAATTGAATGTTATGAAGGGGAATAAGCTCAAGTCCTTTAACATGTTCAAGTAGAATGATGGGGGCTGTCCGTTCACCAAGAAGACGGGTCATGTGGCAAGAACGGTGAAAGGTTGCTGTATCATCTAGTTCTGCACCACAATCAAGAATACCGAGAACCCGGTAAATAAATTGCGTTAGTTCAAAAGATTTATCATAAAGGGCTTGTGCTTTCTTCGAATACTCTGGATCATCTTTGAAAATGTTCTTGTATTCGTGAAGCATGGCAACACATGATCCGGAAGGCCCAACAATATAATCGGCGTCAATACTTAAAAGGGCATCGAGTTGATTTTTAAATGTAGCAATTGTTTCACGATCATAACCGCTATTATAAGTTGGTTGTCCGCAGCAAATTTGTTTATCAGGGAAAAATGTTTCGCAGCCAAAACGTTGGAGAAGTTCAACCGTTGCCTTTCCGACATCTGGATAAAGCAGATCAACAATACAGGTAGAAAAAATACAGACTTTCATACATGCGTGCATTAATTGGATGCACTTCGCCTCCTTAAAAATCGAAAAAATATAATTACTTATCATAATAAGTATAACTCAAATGTGATAATATTATGATTGAAAACGATTTAATCATTTGAAACTAATATATAAAATTATAATATTCATTATAGTTTGATAAGAATATCACTATTAAAAAGTAAGCAAAATGATAGACAAAAAGATCTAAAGTCTGTATGATATGGATAGTAAAAAATTGTTCGAGGAGGAAGAGAGAAATGGCTGAAAATAAGCAATATGATGTTGTAATCATCGGTGCTGGGCCAGGTGGAATGACCGCAGCGATGTATGCATCACGAGCAAACCTATCTGTCTTGATGCTTGATCGTGGAATTTACGGCGGAAACTTGAATAATACTGCTGAAATTGAAAATTACACAGGATTCAAGAGTGTTAAGGGCCCTGAACTTGCCCAACAAATGTATGAAGGTGCAACTCAGTTTGGTGCAGAATATGCTTATGGAACAGTAACTAAAGTAGAGCTTGATGGTGACTTAAAGAAGATCACTACTGACATGGATGAAACATATACTGCAAAGGCGGTTGTTATCGCTACTGGATCTGATCAGCGCCACCTCAATGTTCCAGGAGAAGAAGAATTTGGTGGCCGTGGTGTTTCATACTGTGCGGTTTGTGATGGAGCCTTCTTTAAAGGAAAGCATTTAATCGTTGTTGGCGGTGGTGATGCAGCTGTTGAAGAGGGAGTTTATTTAACGCAATTAGCTTCCAAAGTAACAGTGCTTGTTCGTCGTGATGAGCTCCGGGCTGAACCAATTATTCAAGCAGAGGCGATGAATAATGACAAGATTGAGTTTGTTTATAACACTAGTGTGACTGAAATTGTTGGGGATGACATTAAAGTAACAGGTGTTAAAACTCATAATAATAAGACTGGTGAAGATGGTGAAATGGCTGCAGATGGTGTCTTCATTTATGTTGGTAATTTCCCAATGACCGCTGCTTTTAAGAATTTAGATATTCTTGATGATCAAGGCTGGGTAAAGACTGATGAGCGAATGCGGACAGCAGTACCAGGTATTTTTGCCATTGGGGACGTTCGTGAAACACCATTACGACAGGTTGCAACCGCTGTTGGTGATGGAGCGATTGCTGGCCAGCAAGTTTATCAATACATTAAATCGATGGATTAATAAAAAAGGTGTTAGAGAAAAGCTCTAGCATCTTTTTTTATTTAGTGGTATAGTTTTGATTAAAATTTAGTTAGAAAAGGAGGGCGATTACCATTGGAAAATGATGAAAAAATAAAACTATTACAGAAGTTAATTCAGATTGATACAGTAAATGGTAACGAAAAGGACGAAGCAAGTTATATTAAAAGGACCTTAGAAGATCATCATATTTCCTGTGAATTAGTTCCTTTTGCACCCAACCGCACCAATTTAATTGCGGAGATTGGCGATGAAAAGGGACCGGTACTCGCTCTTTCTGGACACTTAGATACGGTAGCTGCAGGTGATTTCCAAAAATGGACATATCCACCATTTGCTGGCCAATTAGTAGACGGTAAAATCTATGGTCGGGGAGCAGTTGATATGAAGTCGGGATTGGCAGCCATGGTGGGTGCTTTAATTGAGCTTAAAGAAGCAGGTATGCCAAAACATGGAAAGGTTCGCTTGATTGCCACTGTTGATGAAGAAGTTGGTGGTCAAGGTTCTCTTGAAATGACTGATAAAGGGTACGTTCATGATGTTGATGCGATGGTAATTGGGGAAGCAACTACTGGCCAAATTGAATATGCTCACTGTGGCTCTTTTGATTATATTGTTGAGTCTTATGGAAAATTGGCTCATAGTTCGCAGCCAGAATTGGGAATTAATGCTGTTACAAATCTAGTGAAATTTATCAATAAAGAATCACGGGCGTTTGACGATGCAGCAGTAAGTCCCACCCTAGGAAAATTAATTCATAGTGTGACTGTCTTTCATGGTGGAGAGCAGTTAAATTCAATTCCTGATTACGCATATTTGAAGGGGAATGTTCGCACGATTCCAGAATGTGATAATCGGGAAACAGGAAAAAGACTACAATCAATCATTGATGAGTTAAACAAGGAGACAGGGGTTGAATTGAAACTAAAGATAGTTGCTAGTTTTATGCCAGTGGTTACAAATAAGCAAGATCGCTTCATTGCCCTTGCTCAAACGGCAATTAAAAAGGTTAGCGGCAGGCAACCGGATGTAGTGATTTCTCATGGGGCAACGGATGCATCCCGCTATGTTTTAGACAATCACAACTTTCCAATAATTGAATACGGACCAGGGATTGAAAAGTTATCACACCAAATTGATGAACGTATTGCGCTTGATGATTATTTAACGGCTCAGCAAGCTTACGTTGAAATTGCTAAACAATATTTGAATAATACTAAAGACGATGAACAGGCTAGTAGTTAAGCATGACCGTACAGAGACTCCGGCTGGTGGAAAAGGAGCTTTTATGCTAATGAATCACACCTGGGAGTAAAGATTTTTTGACTGAAAGAAGAATCCGGGAGTCACCCGTTATCACAAAGAGTTTCGTCGCAAATGACTGAACTTAATGAGGCAGTTGCTGTGAGGTAGCTGTGAAAAAAGGTGGCACCACGCATACTAAATACGTCCTTTGAAGATTTATTCTTCAGAGGGCGTTTTTTGATAAAGGAGAAGATACGTATGAAGAAAAAGATAATTAATTTCGGATTAGTTTTAATATTGCTTTTACCTTTAATTGTTTTTGCAAGTGGCTTTAAGATTCAAAATGAGAATTACCGGGCAAACCACACAGATACGTGGGAAAGAATAAAGAAGCGGGGAACATTACTTATCGGGGTTGATGATACCTTTGTTCCGATGGATTTTCGAAAAAAGAACGGTCAATTGGTTGGTTATGATGTTGATTTATCTCGCGCAGTTGCGAAAGTTTTAGGATTAAAAGCTGATTTTCAGTCAATTGATTGGTCAATGAAGGAAACCGAATTAAAAAATGGCACAATTGATTGTATTTGGAACGGTTATACAGCTACTCCATCCCGACAAAAACGAATTGCATTTAGCAGAGTTTATGAGCTATCTGGCCAATCATTGGTGGTACGAAAAGATAGTAAAATTAAAAATTTCGCGGATATGAAAGGAAAGACGTTGGGAATTCAAGAAAGCTCAACTGCTCAAACTGATTTTGACAAATATCCCCAAGTATTGAAGAAACTAGTTAAAGGACAGAAGCCAATTCTTTATCAAGATAACTCGAGTGCTTTCATGGATCTGCAAGCAGGCCGTACACAAGGAGTACTTGCTGGCACTGTCTATGCCGGCTATTATGCGACCCACATTGCAAATAATAATAATTATAAATTGATTTCAGCATCTGCTTATCCTGCAGATCGGGTTGCGATTGGAATGAGGAAGGGGGACCGGACACTTATTAATAAAATTAACTACGCTCTTGGGGTTCTTCAAAAAAATGGGACCTTACGACGGATTAATAAAAAATGGCTAGGAATTAATAGTAATTATCTGGGACCGGTTGCTGAATTTCAAAAATCCAACAATAATCGTTAATGATTTGTTAAAATTTTATATAACAAGGACTAAGGAGGTTTTTTAATGGGTGCAATCAAATGTAATGATACATTAGCGGTGTCAATTCATCGGATTCGTAATTCAGATTTAAACGAGCACGGGACAGTATACGGGGGACGAATCTTGGAATTAATTGATGGTCAAGCCTCGGTAGCAGCAATGCGAGTAGCTCGAACAACAGTTGCAACAGTGTCAATGGATGAGATCCAATTTCTGCGACCATTTGACCTTCAAGATTCAATGTGTATGGAGGCATATGTTACTGGCTTTGGGAAGCGGTCAATTGAAGTGTTTACAAAAGTAATTGGCGAGCACTTGATGACCGGTGAACGTTTCCTCGGCTTTTATTGTTTTATGACTTTTGTAATTCTTGATCCTGAAAAACAAACGGCATTTAATAAATTAATTCCAGAAACTGAAGAGCAAAAGACGTTAATGGCAACATATTCTCAACGTGTTAAGCAGCGGCAAAAACAGCAAGAATTTCTGCCTCATATTTCAATTTCCAAGCCGTGGTAAAACTTTAGTAAATTTTTAAGTAAAAAGCGACAGATAGCATTTTATGCGGTATACTAAAAAGCAGAGTATGACATAAAGGAGACATTATTGTGAGCTGGAAAGATACTTATAAGGTTTGGCAAGAACGAACAGATCTTGAATCAGACTTAAAGCAAGAATTAGCTGCAATGAGCGACGATAAAGAAATTGAAGATGCCTTTTACGGTCCATTATCATTCGGAACTGCAGGAATGCGGGGACTAATGGGACCGGGAATTAACCGGATGAATGTTTACACTGTCCGTCAAGCAACTGAAGGTTTGGCAACTTTAATGGATTCATTGGGTGATGATATTAAAAAACGAGGAGTCGCTATTGGTTACGATTCTCGGCACAACTCCCGTAAATTTGCTCATGATGCTGCTCGTGTATTAGGTGCTCATGGAATTAAGGTTTACATCTATGATAATTTACGCCCAACGCCTGAATTGTCATTTGCAGTTCGTCACATGGGAACTTATGCAGGGATCATGATTACCGCTAGTCATAACCCTAAGGAATACAATGGTTACAAGATTTACGGTGAAGATGGCGGACAGATGCCACCTAAAGAATCTGACATGATGACAGGTTACATCCGTAAGATTGATGATATTTTTGACATTGCTTTAGCTGATGAACAAGAAATGCTTGACAATGGTTTGGAAACAATCATGGGTGAAGATGTTGATGCTGCATATCTCGCTAATGCTAAGGGCGTAACTGTTAATCCCGAATTAGCTAAGGAATACGGTAAAGATATGAAGTTTGTCTTTACCCCATTATGTGGAACTGGCCGAATGCTTGGTGAACGGGCATTACGTCAAGCTGGTTTTACAAATTATGAAATGGAACCAACTGAAGCACAACCAAATGGTGACTTCCCTGGTTTGGAACATCCTAATCCAGAATTCCCAGAAGCATTTGTTCGTTCCATTGCCCTTGGTAAAAAGGTTGGTGCAGATGTGTTGATCGCCACGGACCCTGATGCTGACCGGCTTGGATGTGCAGTTCGTCAACCAGATGGTGAATATCAATTGCTAACTGGTAATCAAATTGCTTCAATCATGCTTGCCTACATTCTTGAGGCGCATAAACAAGCAGGAACCTTACCAAAGAATGCTGCTGCGGTAAAATCAATTGTTTCTACTAACTTCGCTGCTAAGATTGCAGAAAGCTACGGCGTTGATATGATCAACGTTTTAACTGGTTTCAAGTGGATTGCTGATCAAATTCATCAATATGAAACTGGCAAAGCTGATCATACCTTTATGTTCGGTTTTGAGGAAAGTTATGGTTACCTTATTAAGCCATTTGTTCGTGACAAGGATGCTATTCAATCCTTAACGTTGCTTGCTGAGGTTGCCGCTTATTACCGTAGTCGTAACATGACCCTTTACGATGGCTTACAAGAATTATTTAAGAAGTATGGCTACTTCCGCGAAAAGACAATTGCTAATACCTATGCAGGTGTTGATGGTCCAGCTAAGATTAAGGCTTTAATGAAGAAATTCAGAGAAGAAGCTCCAACTCATTTTGCCGGTCATCAAGTAGTAGTTACTGAAGACTTCGCTAATGGGACTAAAACTACAGCTGATGGCGAAGTAAGTGAATTAGGTATTCCAGAATCAAATGTATTGCGTTACATTCTTGATGATGATACTTGGATTGCTATTCGTCCATCGGGAACTGAACCAAAGCTTAAGTTCTACATTGGTACAAGTGCTGATACCTTAGATAAGGCAAATGAAAAATTAGCTGATTTCGAAAAGGCTTTACAAGAGTTTGCTGAATAATAACTGAGAGGGAGCGAGACAGAAGTCACTTGTGACTTCGTTTTCGAGCCCCCGCAAGCAACAATAGGCCTCTAACGTTCGGTTTTGCCGGACGTTAGAGGCCATTGTTGTACTGCGTATTTGCTTTTTATGAAAGTAACTTAACTTATGTCACAGTCCCTCTGTTTTTATATACGATATTGTGGATGTCGATAAGACTAAATTTCCCCTCACCTTTCTTGAAATTTCGTCAAAAAATTGTATGATTGTACAAATTAATTAGTTTTTGGGAGGAATTCATCATGGGAATGCATGAATATCTAAAAAGTTTAAGTGACCTTGAAATGATTAACCGTGCTCCAGGATATTTTAAATTTGAGGAACACAATGTGGCTGCCCATTCATTTAAGGTAACGCAAGCAGCACAAATGCTTGGTGATATTGAAGAGCAAGCCGGAAATGAAATTGATTGGCGTTCTTTATATGAAAAAGCTCTTAATCATGACTATACAGAGCGTTTTATTGGTGACATCAAAACGCCGGTAAAGTATGCTACTCCTGAATTGCGCTCAATGCTGGCGCGGGTTGAGAAATCATTAACAGAAAACTTTATTCAATCTGAAATTCCGGCTGAGTTCCGGGCAGCTTATGAACGGCGATTTGCGGAAGGTAAAGATGATACTTTAGAAGGTAAAATCCTCGCAGTTGCTGATAAGATTGATCTTATGTATGAATCATTTGGTGAGATTCAAAAAGGTAATCCTGAACCAGTTTATATGGATATTTATAAGTCGAGCTTGACAGCAATTATGGATTTTCGTGATATGGCCAGTGTCCAGTATTTCCTTAAGAAGATTTTGCCAGAATTATTAAAAGATAATGCAGATAGTAATGCGAAAAACCAATTAGCAATTATTACTACCCAAATTATTCAACAATAATCTATATTTTAGGTGTCTCTTTATCAAATAGTTGATTTTTGCAAACGCTTTCTTATAATAGAAGTAGAAGGTAAAAACTAATAAGGTAAAGGGAGGCGGCAAGGATGACACCAAGTTTATTTGCAGGAACATTTGCAATTTTAGTATTATGGCTAATCGTTGATATTATCTGGGAATTGAGTCGACCAAGAGACATTGTAATGCGGCGCCTCTGTGCTTGGCTTAATCTTATTGCGATTATTGGTGGTTTTTCTGTGTTTTATGGAGTAACCCATTTTGATAATGCTAATCTTGTTCCGTGGTTTATTTGTTTGAATTGGATTAATGTTGTTGCCGCGGGCTTACAATTTTACTTTGGGTACTTTCGGCATAATTAAATGATAAATAAAATATTTTAAGAAGTGAGTGGAAATGGGCTTGTTTGGAGAGATTGTTTTCTACTCACTTTTTTACTGTAAATTTATAGACGAATACATGTTTGGGTGATAAACTAATAACAGTAAATAATAAATAGTTAGTGATAAGTGGGATGCGGTAATTTATGAAGTTGCGATTCCACTTTATTTTATTTAACTGCGACGTAAGGGAGGAATTTCTTTTGATTTACCGGCAACCAGATAAAAAATTTGAACTAGTGTCAGAGTACAAACCAACCGGCGATCAGCCCCAAGCAATTAATCAATTGACAAAGGGGATTGAAGATGGTGAAAAAGCTCAAATCTTATTAGGGGCAACAGGAACAGGAAAAACATTTACGATCTCAAATGTGATTGCTAATGTCAATAAGCCAACTTTGATTCTTTCCCATAATAAGACCTTAGCTGGGCAACTCTATGGTGAAATGAAAAAATTCTTCCCTCATAATGCGGTTGAATATTTTGTTTCCTACTATGACTACTACCAACCGGAAGCATATGTTCCATCAAGCGATACTTATATTGAAAAAGATGCGTCAATTAATGATGAGATTGATAAGCTGCGGCACTCTGCCACCACTTCCTTGCTGGAACGAAATGATGTAATTGTCGTTGCCTCTGTTTCTAGTATTTTTGGATTAGGGGATCCTCGTGAATACCAAAATAGCGTCCTTTCTTTGCGTGTTGGTCAAGAAATTGAACGTGATCGATTGTTGACTGAACTGGTTAATATTCAATTCGATCGCAATGATATTGATTTTCAACGGGGACGTTTCCGCGTTCGTGGTGATGTAGTTGAAATCTTTCCGGCGTCGCGTGATGAACGGGCATTGCGGGTTGAATTCTTCGGGGATGAAATTGACCGGATTCGTGAAGTTGATGCGCTGACAGGCGAAGTGATTGGTGACCGGGACCATGTTTCTATCTTCCCGGCGACTCACTTTATGACTAATGAAGAAGTTATGGATCGGGCATTGCCACAAATTGAAGCTGATATGAAGAAACAGGTAAAAAAGTTTACTGATGAGGGAAAGCTTCTTGAAGCAGAGCGGATTCAGCAACGGACAACTTATGATATTGAAATGATGCGTGAGATGGGCTACACCAATGGAATCGAGAATTATTCGCGTTATATGGATGGTCGAAAGCCCGGCGAACCTCCCTATACCTTATTAGATTTCTTCCCTAAAGATTTCTTATTAGTTGTTGATGAATCCCACCAAACCATGCCGCAAGTACGGGGAATGTATAACGGGGACCGAGCGCGGAAACAAATGTTAATTGATTATGGGTTCCGCTTACCGAGTGCGCTTGATAATCGACCATTAAAACTACCAGAATTTGAACAACATGTTAATCAAGTTGTATATATGTCTGCAACTCCGGGCCCATATGAAATGGAACAGACAGACCACATTGCTCAGCAAATTATTCGACCGACTGGGTTGCTTGACCCAACAGTTGAAGTTCGCCCGGTAATGGGACAGATTGATGACCTAGTTGGTGAAATTAACAAACGGATTGAGAAAAATGAACGTGTTTTTGTTACGACTCTGACGAAAAAGATGTCCGAAGACCTTACTGATTATCTAAAGGATATGGGGTTAAAGGTCAAATACCTTCATAGTGATATTAAGACTCTTGAACGGACGCAAATCATTCGTGATCTCCGTCTTGGTAAATTTGATGTTCTTGTTGGAATTAACCTCTTGCGGGAGGGGCTGGATGTTCCAGAAGTATCCTTGGTCGCCATTCTTGACGCCGATAAAGAAGGCTTTTTACGTAATGAACGTTCCCTTATTCAGACGATTGGTCGAGCGGCCCGGAATGAAAACGGGGCAGTAATTATGTATGCTGATACCGTCACTGACTCGATGCAAAAGGCAATGGATGAAACAAAGCGGCGGCGGACGATTCAGATGAAATACAATGAAGAACATCATATTACACCGCACACAATCATCAAGCCAATTCAAGAAGCAATTACTGTTACTAAGAAAGCAACGGATGAAACTGAAACAGATAATAGTGCTGAATTTACTGACAAAGATTTTGCAAAGCTGGATAAAGAGGCCCAAGCAAAGATGCTTGATGAATTAACAGAGCAAATGCGCTCTGCTGCTAAGCGCCTTGACTTTGAACAGGCTGCTACGCTTCGTGATACGATAATGGAATTAAAGACAAAAGCAAAAAAATAGAGGAGGGATTATTTCGTGGCAAATGATAAGATCATAATTCATGGGGCACGGGCTCATAACCTAAAAAATATTGATATTACTATTCCGAAAAACAAGTTAGTCGTTGTAACTGGTCTGTCGGGTTCTGGAAAGAGTTCTTTAGCTTTCGATACATTATACGCAGAGGGACAACGACGCTACGTGGAAAGTTTATCGGCTTATGCGCGGCAATTTTTAGGCCAGATGGATAAGCCAGATGTAGATTCAATTGACGGATTATCTCCGGCAATTTCAATTGACCAAAAAACAACATCCCATAATCCGCGTTCAACGGTCGGAACCGTGACTGAAATTAACGATTTTCTCCGCTTGCTATGGGCGCGGGTTGGGACGCCGATTTGTCCGAACGATAATATTCCAATTACTAGTCAATCACCAGAACAAATGGTGGATCGGGTACTAGAGTTGCCTGAACGGACACGCCTGCAAATTCTTTCACCAGTTGTTCGTGATAAAAAGGGAACACAAAAGAAAGTCTTTGAAACAATTAAGCGTGAGGGATTTGTCCGGGTTCAAGTGGATGGCGAAACTTATGACCTTGATTCAGTCCCTGAATTAGATAAAAATAAAAAACATACGGTTAATGTCGTGATTGATCGAATCATCATCAAAGAGGGAATTAGGTCGCGGCTATTTGACTCCTTTGAATCAGCTCTCCGCTTAAGCGATGGTTATGCAATTGCTGATGTGATTGGGGGAGACCCAATTCCATTTTCTGAACAATATGCCTGTCCCATTTGTGGATTTACAGTTGGTGAATTAGAACCACGGTTATTCTCCTTTAATGCTCCTACTGGTGCTTGCCCAGAATGTGAAGGGTTAGGATTGAAGCTCGAAGTAGATATTGATTTAGTAGTCCCTGACCAAACAAAGACCTTAAAAGAAGGCGCGATTGTTCCCTGGAATCCAATCTCATCGCAATACTATCCTCAAATGTTAGAACAATTCTGCAAGTCGGTTGGCATTGATATGGATACGCCGTTCAATAAGTTGTCTAAAAAGCAGCAACAACAGATTTTGTATGGTAATGGTGAAACACCATTCCACTTCCATTATGAGAATGACTTTGGAGGCATTCGGGATGTCGATGTGCCATTTGAAGGTGTTATCAATAATATTAGCCGACGCTACCGGGAGACTAACTCAGATTTTACAAGAGAACAAATGAGAAAATATATGACTGAGCTTCCGTGTCCGGTTTGTCATGGTTATCGGCTAAACCAGCGGGCCTTAGCAGTAAAGATTGATGGGCGAAATATCGGTGAAGTTTCCGCTTTATCAATTAGTGATTCCCTTGAATTCTTCAAGAACATCAAACTTTCTGCACAAAAAAATGAAATTGCTAAGCCGATTTTAAAAGAAATCATTGATCGATTAACCTTTATGAAAAATGTTGGTGTTGAATACCTAACTTTAAGTCGCTCAGCCCGAACTCTTTCGGGGGGAGAAGCTCAGCGAATTCGATTAGCAACCCAAATTGGTTCTAATTTATCAGGAGTAATGTATGTCCTTGATGAGCCGTCAATTGGACTTCATCAACGAGATAATGACCGTTTGATTGAGTCGTTAAAGGCTATGCGTGACCTTGGTAATACCCTTGTTGTTGTAGAACATGATGAAGATACAATGCGCGCGGCCGATTACATTGTTGATATTGGACCTGGAGCTGGTGAAAATGGAGGCCAAGTGATGGCTGCCGGAACTCCTAAGCAAATTATGCGATCACGGAAATCATTAACTGGCCAATACTTATCAGGGAAAAAATTTATTCCAGTACCTCAAGAGCGTCGAGGAGGTAATGGTAAGAAAATTACTATTACAGGAGCAGCGGAAAATAACTTAAAGGATATTACAGTTGATTTTCCACTTGGTGAGTTTATTTGCGTAACGGGGGTTTCTGGTTCAGGGAAGTCAACCCTTGTTAATATGATCCTCAAAAGGGTTTTGGCACAAAAACTGAATAATAATTCAGCAAAGCCTGGTAAGTACAAGTCGATTAGCGGGGTCGAAAATATTGAAAAAGTTATCAATATTGATCAATCGCCAATTGGTCGTACTCCACGAAGCAACCCTGCAACTTATACGGGAGTCTTTGATGACATCCGTGAATTATTTGCCCAAACCAACCAAGCTAAAATGCGTGGGTATACTAAGGGGCGTTTTAGCTTTAATGTTAAGGGTGGGCGCTGTGAAGCCTGCCGCGGGGACGGAATTATTAAAATTGAGATGAACTTCTTGCCAGATGTTTATGTGCCATGTGAAGTTTGTCATGGAACACGTTATAATTCTGAGACGCTTGAAGTGGAATACAAAGGCAAGAATATTGCTGAAGTTCTTAATATGACTGTTTCGGAAGCCCTGGACTTCTTTAGCGCAATCCCTAAAATTAAACGTAAATTGCAAACCATTGAAGATGTTGGGCTTGGCTATGTTCACCTTGGCCAACCAGCAACTACCCTTTCAGGTGGGGAAGCTCAACGAATGAAATTAGCAGCTGAACTTCACCGTCAGTCTCACGGTAAGAGCTTCTATATTTTAGATGAGCCAACTACTGGATTGCACATGGATGATATCAAACGTTTATTAGCTGTCCTGCAGCGGTTAGTCGATGCGGGAAATACTGTTTTAGTAATTGAGCATGATTTAGATGTTGTAAAATCAGCGGACTGGTTAATTGATCTTGGCCCTGAAGGAGGGGCTGGTGGAGGTAATGTTGTCGCCACTGGAACGCCAGAGCAAGTAGCAGAAGTGAAGGAAAGTTACACTGGTAAATATTTAAAAGAGATGCTCGAACGTGATCAAAAGTGGGCAGAAGAACGAGAAGCTAAGCAAAAAAAGTAGTTGCAATCTAATTCTTCTAATGGTATTCTAATAAAAATCAAAGTACACGAAACGAGGGAAAAGAAATGTTATTTTTTAATAATCAAAATCAACAGTTTTCTTCCTCCTCAGCCTCTAACTCTATTAAGGCTGAGTGATTTTGGTGTACCCAATCAATAGGTTTATACAGACTCGGGTTCTCTATTAATCATTTGGCGTGACCAAATTGTATTAATAGGTGATATCCCGGGTTTTTATTTTGCCTAATATTAAGAATGGAGGAATGATGATGAATCAACAGCCAACAGATGAATTAAAAAGGTCGCTTGGATTCTGGTCCGCTATTTCGATTGTTATTGGGACAATTATTGGATCGGGAATATTCTTTAAACAAGGATCTGTTCTTGATAGTGCTGGTACATCTACTCTTGCAATTGCAGCCTGGGTATTTGGAGGAATTATTACTTTAACTGGTGGATTAACAGTGGCGGAAATTGGTGCCCAAATGCCATATACCGGGGGACTATATGTCTATATTGAAAACTTGTATGGCCGCCTTTTAGGATTTTTAGCTGGGTGGATGCAAGTAATTGTTTATGGGCCAGCGATTATTGCTTCGGTTGCTGGATTTATGAGTATTTTAATGGCAAACTTCTTTGGTTTAGGAACCCAGTGGCGGATACCTTTAGCAGTGATTACAGTGATTGCCATTGGAGTAATGAATCTTTTTGAAAATAAAGTTGGGGCAATTTTTTCGATTATCACGACTGCTGGAAAAATGATTCCAATTGCGGCAATTATTATCTTTGGTTTGTTCTGGGGGCATCAAGATGCTTTTGGTCAAACAGTTACCGAAATTCACCAATCAACTGGTGGTTTTGGGGTAGCAGTTTTAGCAACCTTATTTGGTTATGATGGTTGGATTTTAATCGCAAACCTTGGGGGAGAAATGAAAAATCCCCAAAAATTATTGCCACGAGCTATTATTTTAGGGATTACTGCTGTTCTTATTATTTATACTTTAATTACTGTCGGGATTCTTAAGTTCCTTCCAGTTAACACTATTCATCGGCTAGGCGAAAATGCAACTGCATACTTAGCAGTGAAAGCCTTTGGAGCAATTGGAGGAAAACTGCTGTCAGCCGGAATTATTATTTCGATGATGGGGACTTTAAACGGGAAAATGATTACTTTCCCCCGGATTGTATACGCAATGGCGCGTCGTCATGATTTGCCATTCTCACGCTATCTCGCATATATCACGCCAAAGGGTAAGTCACCAGTAGTCGCAACGATGTTTATTATCATTCTTGCAACGATTATGATGTTCTTCTTTGACCCTGATCACTTATCAGATTTGTGTGTGTTTACTGTTTATTGTTTCTATCTTTTAGCATTCTTTGGGATCTTCATTTTAAGACATAAGAATAAGGGACCGCGCCCATTCAGTACACCGCTTTACCCCTTAGTGCCAATTATTGCGATTGCTGGTGGGATCTTTGTCCTCGTAAGTGAAGTTATGAATGATCCAGCTGGTGTAATTCTTTTTATTGGAATCGTCATCGTAGGATTACCAATCTTATATATTGTTAAACGAATGGATCAACGACGGATGCATTAATATTTAAGGCTAAGCTTGACTTGGCCTTTTTTGTTGCTTAAATAAGACACACCCGGCTTGATGTGATAGAATAGTTGGGTAGCTGTATGCGAAAAGAGGAACTAGTGATGGTAGATAAAAAATTAAAAGTAGTAATTATTACAGGGATGAGTGGTGCGGGGAAAACCGTTGCCGTTCATAGCTTAGAAGATTTAGGATATTTCGTAATTGATAACATGCTTCCTAGATTGGCAGAACGTTTTGTTGATGTGATAGAAGATTCGGGAGAGTTTGATAAAATTGCCATGGTAATGGATATGCGTTCACGTGGATTTTACGATGAGGTTTTACCAAACTTTGAAAAACTGAAAAAGCGGGCTGATTTAGATGTAAAACTACTCTTCTTAGATGCTAATGACGTCACGTTAATTTCACGTTATAAGGAAACAAGACGTTCTCATCCCTTATCTCCACAAGGTCGGATACTTGATGGGGTAGAATTAGAACGGAAGCTTTCAACAGATCTTAAGAGCCAAGCAGATATAGTAATTGATACCACTAATGTGACACCACGAAATCTAAAGTTAAGGCTTAATAAATTATTCGGACATGGTGAAGGTAATGACTTTTATGTTGAAGTAATGTCGTTTGGGTTTAAATATGGGTTGCCACTTGATGCGGATATCGTAATGGATGTTCGTTTCCTCCCTAATCCATTCTATATTCCAGAATTAAAGCACTTAACGGGAAATGATCCAGCCGTTCAAAATTATGTTATGCAGAGTCCGCTGGCTAAGGAATTTTACCAGCATTTACGGTCGCTCTTAGAGATTGCTCTTCCAGGTTACATTAAGGAGGGAAAGAGCAGTTTGACAATTGCAATTGGGTGTACGGGTGGTCAACATCGGTCAGTAACTATTGCTAATAAATTATCCGCTGATTTAAAAGAAAAAGGATATAAAGTAAATACTTACCATCGCGATATTGAGAAGGCAAAGTAAAGAGGAGTTTTAATTATGTTGCATAAACCAAAGATTGTAGTAATTGGTGGGGGGACTGGTCTACCGGTTGTCCTTCGCGGGTTGCGAGATCAAAACGTTGATGTTACGGCAGTCGTAACAGTAGCTGATGATGGTGGTTCTTCAGGAATTTTACGAAATTATATTAATGTGGTTCCACCTGGTGATATTAGAAATGTTCTAGTTGCGTTATCAGAATTGCCTGATCTCGAACTTGATATTTTCCAATACCGATTTAGGAGCAGTGATCAGTTCTTTGCTGGTCATGCGATTGGTAATTTAATTATCTCTGCTTTGTCTGAAATGAAGGGTGGTATTTTTACCGCTGTTCAAGAGTTGTCAGAAATGATGAAGATTAATGGACATATTTATCCTGTTGCCAATGAGCCGTTGACCTTAAATGCTGAATTTACAGATGGGACAAAGTTAAGTGGTGAATCGGAAATAACGGCTGCCCATAAGCAAATTAAACGAGTCTGGGTAACACCTTCTAAAGATAATGACGGTCATCCCGCTCGTCCTGTATCCGAGGTCATAACAGCAATAAAGAATGCAGATCAAATTGTTCTTGGTCCTGGAAGCTTATTTACTAGCATCCTGCCAAACTTGATGATTTCTGAAGTAGGGCAAGCCGTTTGTGAAAGTAAGGCTGAAGTTGTCTATATTTGCAATATTATGACGCAAAAAGGTGAAACGGATAACTTTACCGATGCTGATCATGTGCGGGTATTAAATCATCACCTTGGGAAGAATTTTATCAATACAGTCTTAGTCAATATTCAACCGGTTCCCGAAAATTACCTTGATTTTCAAGAATGGAACGAAATTTCTCAACCAGTTAAGCATGATTTCCAAGGGCTACGAGCACAGCATTGTCGCGTAATTAGTTCGAATTTTCTGCGGCTAAAAGACAATGGTGCCTTCCATGATCGCGATAAAGTTGTAGCAGAATTAATGAATCGAATTCACCAGGTTCACGAGTAGTTAGGAGACTGATGCTAGATGTCATATGCAAGCGAAGTAAAGAAAGAATTAACGGGAATCACTGTTCATCGGGATAATGCAAAGGCGGAATTGATGGCCCTTATTCGGATGAACGGGTCGATTGGCATTGCTGACCACCAGTTGGTACTGAACGTTCAGACCGAAAACCCAGCAATTGCACGGCGAATCTATTCACTATTAAAACAATTTTACGGGGTAGAAAGTGAAATCGTGGTTCGTCGTAAAATGAAATTAAAAAAGAATAACCAATATATAGTTCGCTTACGCTATCACGCACAACATGTCTTAGATGATCTTGGTATTTTACAAAATTATCAAATTAAAGAACAGGTACCCGTAGAATTGCTTAAGGATGAATGGATGGTCCGTTCGTATCTAAGAGGTGCCTTTTTAGCGGGGGGATCAGTAAATAATCCTGAAACTTCTCGCTACCACTTGGAGATATACTCCCTTTATGAGGAACATAATGAAATTATTGCTCAGATGATGAATAAGTTTGGTCTAAATGCCCAGACAACCGCACGCCGTAGTGGCTTTATCGTTTACTTAAAAGAAGCTGAAAAAATTGCTAATTTTATGTCATTAATTGGTGCAACTAACTCAATGCTTCAATTTGAGAACGTTCGAATTGTGCGAGATATGCGGAATTCAGTTAACCGATTAGTAAATTGTGAAAATGCTAACCTGAATAAGATTGCGAATGCGTCAACGCGCCAAATTGAAAATATTGAATTCATTGATTCGCGAGTAGGGCTTAGCAGCTTACCTGATAAATTACGTGAAATTGCAGAAACACGCCTAGCCCATCAAGAAGTTAGTCTAAAAGAATTAGGAGAATTAGTTCCTGGTGGTCCGATTTCCAAGTCTGGTGTTAATCATCGCTTACGTAAATTAAATGCTTATGCTGATGAGTTGCGTGCATCACAGGTTAAACAATAAAAAACCTTTGAGGATGAGAAAAAATAAGCTTTTTTCTCATCCTCAAAGGTTTTATTTTATCTTCTTTAAGTGAAATTTATTTCTTATTTATACTTTCACTAATTAGCGCTAATTCAGCTGCTGCACATTCTTGATCTAATTCGTTCCAGTTAGCGGTAACGTTAAAAACGTTTAATTTATTTACTGACATTGTAACATCCTCCTTGACCTTACACCTTTGTTCTCTTTCGTCTACATCTTGTATCATACTATAATTGGTCTAAAAGTCAACCGTTATAATATCAATATTTATATAATCTTTTTTAGAATTGGTATAGTTCAATTACTGGAATTACTAATGTAATAGCAAAGATAATCGTTTATCAAAGTTAGATAAATTGTTAAATTTTGGAAATGACATTCACAGGACAGTTGTTTTGGATTAAGGGAGACTTGCTTTTTAAAACAAGGACCGGTATAATTGGAACGTTAATTAATTTACGTTTAATATTAAAGGAGGCAAAGTAACATGCGTAAAGCACACCCATACGGCGTACAAGGCCGTCGCCCAATCGCTTCAAAGTACAAGCGAGCATTAAAAGAAAAGAAGATCGAAGCTATTCGTAAGTGGGCTAAAGAAAAGCCAGCTGAAGAAAAGTAATTCATTCTATAAAAGCTATGCATTGGATTGCATAGCTTTTATTTTTTAATAAAAAGAAAAAACTAAAGCATTAATTAATAAGATTCCTCTTTTAAAAATAACGTTTTAATATTTTATACGCTAATGCTATATTTTGTATGTTAAAATATAAGTAAGCGCTTACAGAAAGTGTCGTTTATAAAAGAGGTGATAGTATGTTTGAATTTTTAAAACCAGCTCCAGTGGCGAAGCAAAAGGTTCCTGCTGATAAGGTTGGAAGTTCATATCGTTGGCATCAGTTAGGAGTATTGCTTGCAATTTGTATCGGTTACATTGGCTATTATATTATTCGTTTAATTTTCACAACCGAACAAAATGAAATTATGAAGCAGTATGGTTTTACCACGGCTGATATCGGAATGGTGCTTTCGTGTTTTGGAATTGGTTATGGAACTTCAAAACTATTTATGGGAGCATTAAGTGATAAAAGTAATACTAACCGTTATTTAGCAACCGGATTGGTTATTTCTGCACTGCTTAACTTCGGCTTAGGCTCTACTCGTAGCCTATATATGATGATGTTTCTAATGTTAATTATGTCGATTGCTCAAGGGATGGGAGCAGCGGCATGTCAACGTTCTGTTCAATTATGGTGGGGAAAGAAACACCGGGGAGCAATTTACTCGATTTGGTCTTCCGCGCATAATGCTGGAGCCTTTGCTTGTGTTGCCGTTGTACAATTAGCAACGTTCATGTTTTCTGGTTCTATTTCTGCTGTCTTTTATACATCATCAGTGGTTTCATTGATTATTGCGGTCTTTGTATTATTAGTTGGTGCTGATCGACCTGTTAGTGTTGGATTGCCAAGTATTTCTGAATATACTGGGGATGAAGTTGTTTTAGAAAACGGAACTGAGTCTGATTCAGAAGAGACGAGTCTGACTTTACCACAAATTTTTGTTAAATATATTTTGACGAATAAAGTTGTGTGGGCCATTACTCTAACATCAATGTCCTTGTACTTAGTTCGCTACGGGATAATGAGTTGGATTCCAAGCTATCTTGTAGAATCCAAGGGCTTTACGACTAATTTTGCAAAATGGTTAGTGGGTATTTTTGAACTTGCGGCGGTTCCTGGAGTAATTATTATGGGAGCAATTTCCGATGCATTAAAGGGACGTCGAGCTATTGTTTGTATTTTATGTGTAATTGGTTTATTTATTTGTTTGACAACGTATTTCTTTAGTACCAGTCACATTTTGATCGTAAGTGTTCTTTTTATTATGGGAACTTTAATTTACGCCCCATTAACATTGGTTGGATTAATGGTTAATGAAGCAGTTCCTAAATTTGCGGTAGGTTCATCAACTGGATTTATGGGCTTTTTCCAATACATTTTTGGTGAAACGTTAGCAACTGCTTTAATTGGTATTTTGGTAGCTAAATATGGCTGGCTTGCAAGTAATATGGTTTTATATACTGCTTCAGCGTTAGCATTTATCTTATTAGTTTATATTTTTATTGCTGAGCGTCGTGCTGAAAAGATTGCCGATTCCGACAAAAAGAATTAAATTTTCACTAAAACAAGGCCTTGAAGAATTTTTAGCCTTGTTTTTTGATTTAATTTATGATAGTCAAAAATATTTTGCAAAAAATGTTAAATAATAGTTAAAACATTTGACCTTTTTTGACCAATCGAGTATAGTATTATTATCCGTTAGCATATAAGACTAACGAGTGCTAATTTATTAAGGAGGCCATATCATGAATTTAGTACCTACTGTCATTGAGCAATCATCTCGTGGTGAACGTGCTTATGACATCTACTCACGGCTTCTGAAGGACCGTATTATTATGCTCTCTGGTCCAATTGAAGACGAAATGGCAAATTCAATTGTTGCGCAACTTTTATTCCTTGATGCGCAAGATTCAACTAAAGATATTTACTTATACATTAATTCACCTGGTGGGGTTGTTACCTCAGGAATGGCAATTTATGACACTATGAACTTTATTAAGGCTGATGTTCAAACTATTGTAATCGGAATGGCTGCTTCTATGGCCAGTGTATTAGTATCATCTGGTGCTAAGGGTAAGCGTTTTGGATTACCACACTCACAAGTTTTGATTCACCAACCATCTGGTGGAGCTCAAGGTCAACAGACTGAAATCGAAATTGCTGCTACTGAAATTTTGAAAACACGGAAGATGCTTAACGGCATTCTTGCTAAGAATTCTGGCCAACCTATCGAAAAGATCCAGGCTGATACTGAACGTGATCATTACTTGACAGCACAAGAAGCAGTAGATTACGGCTTGCTTGATGGTGTAATGGAAAATAATTCAAAATTAAAGTAAAGTGATAAATAAAAAGATCTCCAATTATTCGATCAATTTCGAATGATGGAGATCTTTTTTGAATTGTCAAAAAGATGAGTGGAAATTAACATCTTTGTGGCAATGAGATATCTTAGAAATGAAAAAAGGGCTGTTGAAAAATTTCAACAGCCGCATAAAAAAATGCGCCCCCCGAGAGTCGAACTCGGATCTCGAGAACCGGAATCTCACGTGCGATCCATTACACTAAGGGCGCGTCAACAAATATTATATTATCTTAAACAAAAAGGAATTGCAAGCATTATTTGAAAATTTTAATTAAAATAACGCTTACATCAGAAAAATGTTGTGATTGAATAGACAATTTTTTTGAAGATGGTATCATAAATATCGTAGGAGTTGTATTATTGCTTAGACCTTACCACTGCGTCACTTACAATGGTTGAGAGTTGCGATGCTGATGTAATGTGATAAACTAAGCAAGTACACTAATTATGTTTTTTCCTAAAGGAGGAATTTGCAGTATGACTGTAAAAATTGGTATTAACGGTTTTGGCCGTATTGGTCGTTTAGCATTTCGTCGGATTCACGAACTTAACACAAATGATATTGAAGTTGTTGCAATCAACGATTTGACTACTCCTTCTATGTTGGCTTACTTACTTAAGTATGACTCAACTCATGGTAAGTTCCCAGGTGAAGTTACATCTACTGATACTGGTATTGTTGTTGATGGTAAGGAATACCCTGTATACGCTGAACGCGATGCTCGTAACATTCCTTGGGTAAAGAACGATGGTGTTGACTTTGTTCTTGAATGTACTGGTTTCTACACTTCTGCTGAAAAGTCACAAGCACACATTGACGCTGGTGCAAAGCGTGTATTGATTTCAGCACCTGCTGGTAACATCCCAACTGTTGTTCCTGGTGTTAACCTTGATACTTTGACTAAGGATGACATTATCGTATCAGCTGGTTCATGTACTACTAGCTGCTTGGCACCAATGGCTAAGGTCTTAAATGACGAATTTGGTGTTAAGGTTGGTACTATGACTACTATCCACGCATTTACTTCTACTCAAGCTATCCTTGATGGTCCTCGTGGTAAGAAGATGCGTAACAACCGTACTGCAAGTGTAAACACTATTCCTCACTCAAGTGGTGCTGCTAAGGCTATTGGTTTAGTTATTCCTGAATTAAACGGTAAGCTTTCAGGTCACGCACAACGTGTTGGTGTTGTTGATGGTTCATTAACTGAACTTGTTTCAATCTTGGACAAGAAGGTTACTGTTGACCAAATCAACGATGCTATGAAGAAGGCTACTAACCCAGCATTCGGTTACACTGAAGATGAAATTGTTTCAACTGATATTATCGGTTCAACATACGGTTCAGTATTCGATCCTTCCCAAACTGAAATTATGGAAGGTGACGATGGTTCACAATTAGTTAAGACTGTTGCTTGGTACGACAACGAATACGGTTTCACTAGCAACATGATCCGGACTTTACTTCACTTTGCTACTCTTTAATTTGAAGTAAAATTAAACTAATTTGATTAAGGTGGGAGGAGGACTACTCCGCCCGCCTTTTTTTATCAAGAGAAGAGGAGACATAATACAATGGCTAAATTAACTGTTGAAGACCTTCCTTTAGAAGGCAAGAAAGTATTAATGCGTGTTGACTTTAATGTTCCAATTAAAGACGGTGTTGTTGGTGACGACAATCGAATTGTTGCGGCTTTACCAACAATTAAATATGTTATTGACCATGGTGGTCGGGCAATCTTATTCTCACACCTTGGCCGAATTAAAAAAGAAGAAGACAAGCCTGGACTTTCACTTCGTCCAGTTGCAGAACGTCTTTCTAACTTACTAAACAAGCCAGTAACATTTGTTCCAGTTACTGAAGGTAAGCAATTAGAAGATGCTATCGATAACATGAAGAATGGTGATGTTTTACTTGTTCAAAACACCCGTTACGAAGATGTTAAGGATGGCGAATATGTAAAGCGGGAATCTGGTAATGATCCTGAATTAGGTAAGTACTGGGCTTCTCTTGGTGATGTATTTGTAAATGATGCTTTTGGTACAGCTCACCGTAAGCATGCTTCTAATGTCGGTATTGCTACTAACATGCCAGGCAAAGCAGCAGCTGGTTACTTGATGGAAAAGGAAATCAAGTTCTTAGGTGACGCAGTAGATAATCCTGAACGTCCATTTGTTGCCATTCTTGGTGGGGCAAAGGTTTCTGATAAGATTGGTGTTATTGATAACCTTCTTGACAAAGCAGACAAGATTATTATCGGTGGTGGAATGGCTTATACATTCTACGCTGCTAAGGGAATCAAGGTTGGTAACTCACTTGTTGAAAAAGACAAGATTGACGTTGCTAAGCAAATCTTAGATAAAGCTGGCGACAAGCTTGTATTGCCAATTGATAATGTAGTAGCTGATAAGTTCAACAATGATGCTGATACAAAGATTGTTGAAGGTGATATTGACGACGGTTGGATGGCTCTTGATATTGGTCCTAAGTCTGTTGAAGAGTTCAAGAACGTATTAAAAGATGCCAAGACTGTTGTTTGGAATGGACCAATGGGTGTATTTGAAATGCCAAACTTTGCGAAGGGTACGCTTGAAATTGGTAAATTCCTTGGTACATTAACAGATGCTACAACAATTGTTGGTGGAGGAGACTCAACTGCTGCAGTTAAGGAATTGGGTGTTGCTGATAAGCTTACTCACATTTCAACTGGTGGTGGTGCATCATTAACTTACCTTGAAGGTAACGAATTGCCTGGAATTGCCGCAATTTCTGACAAATAATTAATGTTTAACTACTATTTATAATTCTTATATAAGGGGCTGAGAAAACTTTTGCTTTTCTCAGCCTCTTACCGTATCTTGGTATTAACAATAAAATAGTAGATAGGAGGGTCAAATAATGAGAGTACCGATCATTGCTGGTAATTGGAAAATGCATAAGGATGTACAAGAAGCTGTCTCTTTTATCGAAAAAATAAAAAATCAGCTTCCACCTGCCGACCAACTTGAAACAGCAATTGCTGCTCCTACTCTTTGTTTAGTACCAATGGTTAAAGCGGCTGAAGAATCCCCGTTAAAGATAATGGCAGAAAACTGCTACTATAAGAATGAGGGAGCCTATACTGGTGAAACAAGTCCATATGCTTTATACCAAGCAGGAATCCATCATGTGATTTTAGGTCATTCTGAACGCCGAACTTACTTTAATGAAACTGATGAATTAATTAATAAAAAAGTGAAGGCAGCATTAGTAAACGGGTTATGTCCGATTGTTTGTTGTGATGATACTATGCGTCGACGAGTTGCTGGAAAGAAAGTTCATTGGGTGGTGAGCCGAATTCTCGCTGATCTTCATGGATTGACCAATGACGAAATTTGTCATGTTACGGTTGCTTATGAACCTAGTTGGGCGATTGGAACAGGCGAGAGTGCTGATCCAGAACAAGCGGCGGAAGGTTGTTACCTTATTCGCCAGACGATTAGTGATATGTATGGCGATGAAGTTGCAAATAATGTTCGAATTCTCTATGGAGGAAGTGTGACAACATCTAATATCAATGCACTAATGGCAAAAAATGATATTGATGGTGTTTTAGTCGGAGCGGCGAGCTTAAATCCAGAAACATTTTTACAATTAGTTCACCATTAGGCGGTTAAATGCTTGTTTTTAATTGTGTAAAATAATACAATGTTAAGTGGAATTGCTTTCCAAATAAATGACAGAGGAGAGATTCATCAAATGTCACTCATTACAGATATTTATGCACGTGAAGTCCTTGATTCACGTGGTAACCCAACAGTTGAAGCAGAAGTTTACACAGAAGCCGGTGGTGTAGGCCGCGGTATCGTTCCTTCAGGTGCTTCAACTGGTGAACACGAAGCTGTTGAATTACGTGACGGCGACAAGAACCGTTTTGGCGGCAAGGGTGTTTTAAAGGCTGTTTCAAACGTAAACAACATTATTGCTAAGGAAATCGTAGGGATGGAAGTTACTGACCAAATCGCTATCGATAAGGCAATGATTAAGTTAGACGGTACTCCAAACAAGGGTAAGTTAGGTGCTAACGCTATTTTAGCTGTTTCATTAGCTGCTGCTCGAGCTGCTGCTGACGAATTACAAGTACCTCTTTACAACTACCTTGGTGGTTTCAACGCTCATGTATTGCCAACACCAATGATGAACGTTATTAACGGTGGTGCTCACTCAGATAACAAGGTTGACTTCCAAGAATTCATGATTATGCCAGTTGGTGCACCAACTGTACGTGAAGCTATTCGTTGGGGTTCAGAAACTTTCCACGCCTTGAAGAAGGAATTGGAAGCTGCTGGTAAAGTAACCTCTGTTGGTGACGAAGGTGGATTTGCTCCTGACTTTGCTAACAACGAAGAACCATTCGAATACTTAATCAAGGCTATTGAAGATGCTGGTTACAAGCCAGGTAAGGACATTGCCATTGCCTTTGACGTTGCCGCTTCAGAATTATGGAACGACGAAGACAAGAAGTACAAGCTTCGTTGGTCAACTGGTGAAGAATACACCACTGAAGAATGGATTAACTACTTATCCGGTATTATTGAAAAGTACCCAGTAGTATCTGTTGAAGACCCAATTGACGAAAACAACTGGGATGACTGGGTAACTATTACTGATAAGTTAGGCAAGAAGGTTCAACTTGTTGGTGATGACTTCTTTGTAACTAACACTGATTACTTGAAGAAGGGTATCCAAATGGGTGCTGCTAACTCAATCTTAATCAAGCTTAACCAAATTGGTACTTTAACTGAAACTGTTGAAGCTATCGAAATGGCTAAGGAAGCTGGTTACACTGCCATCGTTTCACACCGCTCTGGTGAAACTGAAGACACTACTATCGCTGACTTGGTTGTTGCTACAAACGCTGGACAAATCAAGACTGGTTCTATGAGCCGGACTGATCGTCTTGCTAAGTACAACCAATTAATGCGGATTGAAGATCAACTTGGTGATGTTGCTCAATACAAGGGTATTCACTCATTCTACAACTTGAGTCAACAAGCTCGTCAAGACATCGAAAATCGTTAATTTTAAGCATTAGTTAAAAAGCAAAAAAGAGGCTGGAAAATAATCCGACCTCTTTTTTATTTGGCTCTACGTCAAGTAGTGTTGATACGCAAATATGAATTTTCGCCAATTTTATTTTAAAGTGTAAATTGCCAAAACGCAGAATCCCTGTCTATCCTTGCGGGAATAGGACTAAAAACTTGCAAGCGAGCTTAGTCCCATTCCCTTTTTAGTTACAAATTATTTAATTGAGATTAAAAACGATTACATTCTTTATATTAAAAAATAATGAGAAAGAAACGTTGGAATTTAGTATGAAATATAATATAATTTTTAAGAGTTAAATACAATGAAAGGATACTGATACAAATGAAAAAATCGGCACCAGAACTTAATCGTTCGATGACTGCTGGTCAGATGGAAATGATTTCCCTTGGTGGAGCGATTGGTGTTGGACTGTTTATGGGATCAACATCTACAATCAAGTGGACAGGGCCGTCTGTTATCCTCGCATATGCGTTTGTTGGCTTAATTTTATATATTGTTATGAGAGCATTAGGAGAGATGATTTACATTAATCCTGGAACAGGTTCTTTTGCAGATTATGCAACTGAATATGTTCATCCAGTAGCTGGATATCTTGCTAAATGGGCTAACGTATTTGAATATATTGTTGTCGGAATGTCCGAAGTAGTAGCTGCAACTGAATATCTTAAATATTGGTGGCCCCACCTTCATACTTGGGTAGCCGGAGTTGTTATTATTATTTTCCTGGTCCTCGCTAATTTAGCAAGTGCAAAGGCGTATGGATCCCTTGAATTTTGGTTTGCGATGATCAAAGTTATTACTATTATCTTTATGATCTTACTTGGATTTATGATTATCTTCTTTGGATTTGGTAATGGCGGTCATCCAACTGGTTTCAGCAATCTTTGGTCTCATGGTGGATTCTTCACTGGTGGCTGGAGTGGTTTCTTCTTCTCAATGTCAATTATCGTTGGATCTTATGAGGGAATTGAATTGCTAGGAATTTCTGCCGGTGAAGTAGCAAATCCGCAAAAAGCAATTGTTAAATCTGTTAAGTCTGTTTTATTCCGGATTTTGATTTTCTATGTTGGCGCAATTTTTGTAATTGTAACAATTTATCCTTGGAATGAATTAAGCAGTGTTGGGTCACCATTTGTATCTACTTTTGCTAAGGTCGGAATTACAGCTGCAGCCTCAATCATTAACTTTGTGGTTTTAACCGCTGCATTATCAGGTGCTAATTCAGGTATTTATAGTTCAAGTCGGATGCTGTTTAAGTTATCTCATGAAGGGGATGCTCCTAAGATTTTTGGTCGTCTTTCAAAACGGATCGTTCCCGATGCTGCTATCCTTGGTATTTCCGGTGGTATTTTGATTGGCTTTATTATTGATATGATTTCGGCAACTTATAACCACTCAACTGCTGATATGTTCGTGGTTGTCTTCAGTTCTTCTGTTTTACCTGGAATGATTCCATGGTTTGTAATTTTACTAGCAGAATTACGGTTCCGTCGTAATAATAAAGACTTAATGGTTGATCACCCATTTAAATTACCACTATATCCATTTTCAAATTACTTTGCATTTCTCATGTTGATTGTGATTGTCATCTTTATGTTTATTAATCCTGACACACGGGTTTCGGTTATTGTTGGTGCTGCAGTGTTGATTCTAGCAGTCGCAGTATACCTTGTTCGGCATGGTTTTAAAAACGAGAAAGCATAAGATAAATAGGGAGCGAAAAAGAAGTCACTTGTGATTTCGTTTTTCGACGCGAAGCTAGCCTCTGGGAACCCCCGCAAGCAACAATAGGCCTCCAATATTCGGTTTTTTACCGAGTGTTGGAGGCCATTGTTGTACTGCGCTGCTTATCTTTTCTGAAAGTAACCTAACTTATATCACGGTCCCATTTTATTTTAAAACTGAAACTTGAAAGTACTCAAAAGGACCGGAGCCGCTATCAGCTCTGGCTTTTCTTTACTAAAATTAGTTTCAAACAGCTTCATGAAGAGC